>Ga0154967_115_pt1 | contig 50773 bp, 45 predicted proteins | sample RifCSPhighO2_01_FD_105935 | JGI IMG/M metagenome (GOLD analysis project Ga0154967, IMG submission 105935) | Candidatus Komeilibacteria bacterium RIFCSPHIGHO2_01_FULL_52_14
ATCGACCGGACGATTGAGTATCAGGCCTGCACGATACTTTCCAAAGGTGTCGAGAAGTACGGAGCAGACAAGGGATCGATCATTGTCATGGAGTCCGCCACTGGAAGAATCCTGGCACTCTGCAACATTCCTGATTTTGATCCGAATCAATACAACGTCGTTGACGATGTATCCCGTTTCAATGACGATGCCGTATTTGAGGCGTACGAGCCGGGTTCGGTATTTAAGCCGATCGCGATGGCGGTCGCACTCGATCTTGGGCTCGTGAAACCGAATACGACGTATCAGGATACGGGAGAAGTGAAGATAGCGGGCTTTACGATTCACAATTTTGACAATCGCGCGCACGGGCTCAAAACAATGACACAGGTTCTTCAGGAATCCCTGAACACCGGCATCGTCTTTGCGACCGGCGATGTTCCGAATAAGACGTTTTATACATACGTGAAGCAGTTCGGTTTCGGACAAAAAACCGGGATTACCATCAGTCAGGAGGGAGCCGGCTCGCTCGGGGAGCTGGCCAAGCATAAAGATGTCTTTAAGGCGACCGCGTCGTTCGGGCAAGGGATAACGGTGACGGCTCTACAGATGATTTCCGGGATTAACGCTCTTGCCAATGGAGGAGTGCTTGTGAAACCGTATATCGTTGAAGCGGTGCGCAGACCGGATGGTACTGCGCTGCCGCACATTCCTGAGCCGGGCGTCCGGGTGGTAAAAAAGGAGACGGCCGATACGGCAACGGCGATGCTTGTTGAGGTTGCAGACGAGGGGTATGATCGCAAAGCCGCAGTTCCCGGATATTACTTGGCGGGAAAAACGGGCACGGCAAACGTAGTGGAGAAGGGCGTTTATACGCAGCGAACAAATCATACATTCGTGGGATACGGGCCTGCCTATGATCCAAAATTTACCGTTTTGATTCGGCTCAATAACGCAAAGAATGTTGGCTTTGCGTCCGACAGCACGACGCCGCTGTTCAATGAACTGGCCCGGTTCTTACTCTCCTATTATAAGATCTCACCTTCGCGCTAGCGTTCATGGATGCGTTGCTTATCATGGGACAGCTTGCAGGGGTGCTGGTGTCATAGTATAGTAGTCGCGGATTTGTTTTGAGCCGCCATCGTCCCCGCCCGTCCGCGAGACGCTCGCGTCGAGGCGGGCGGGTAGGGGTTAGGACCCCGCACTAGATTCCGCGAGATTGTTCGTTGTAGGGCAGTTCGTCTATCCTATCTTGCGGAGACGCCAGCGGCTTGCATAGTTGAGTGATTCAAGAGCTTGGAATAGAATCAGTGCGGGGCAGGCACAGCGTTCAGAGCATTTCGGTCGAAGGTCGCCCATTACCATGCCGCCATCGTCTAGGGGTTAGGACACAGCGTTCTCAGCGCTGGAACCGGGGTTCGATTCCCCGTGGCGGTACCATGAAAAAACCATCAGCATCCGCTGGTGGTTTTTTCATAGCGCCTTCGGCGCCGGGGAATCGAACGGGCAGCAGCGAGGCGCGAACGGAGGTGAGCAATCGAGCGCCGGTCAAAGCGAGCGTGCGCAGCTTTGAGCGCTGCCCCCGGACAACGAGACGCGAGCACGCGGCGAGGCGAGAATTCCCGTATCCGGAACCAGCACAACATACTATTAATCAGTGAAGCAATTGAAATCAGAAGCCCGTCACGCACCGCGGGACGGGCTTATTGCGTTTTTGTTTGCTGTACCCTCTGTCGACATTCGGAAAGAAGCTCATCGAAGAGATTGAGCAAGTTCAGGAAGAGGCGGTAGCAGATCCGCTTCGTAAAGCGCCTGTGAACCATGCGCGAAAAAAGCTCCATGGCAAAACCCTCCAGAGCGCGTCGCGCCGATTCCCATTCCATGGTCAGCCGCTCTAATTCCCACGTATACCACGCGAGGAATCCGTTTATCGCGGACGCTTCGCGCCATGTGCGACAGTGTTTCAGTTGCGCGAGATTGATCCTGAAGGCTTCCACCGCTTCCCGGGGGATATTCACCACGCCCTGACGCAAATCAGACAGCACATCGTAGAAGCAATCAAGGCGGGTGAAGATCCCTTTCAGGCTGCTTATGAGCTCTCGAGCGTGTTCGTCATTACCTACCACCTTGATACTGGGCAAAAGGATCGCACAGTCTTGATCGGTCGCATGGCGAATGAGCTCCTCTTCAGAACGCACCTCAAAACGATGGAGTCGATTGACATCATAGAGAAAAATCTCCCAGAGATGCTTCATCTCCTCCTGTACTGAAAGATCTAGATGGAGGGCGCTCTTCATTAAGTGAGCCAGGAGCACATCTTCGTAGAACACCGGTAGTGCCAGTGTGTCAAGATTCTGCGCATTCCAGATGAGCGCTTGCTTGTGGTTAAGGTACGAACGCATCCCGATGCTGCCAGCAAAACTCGCGTAACTGTCAATCGCATCGTCGAGGCAACGCGCCCAGCAGTAGGCTGAAGTCAAAAGCCGCGCACGGGCACCAAGCACTATCTCGGCCAGTAGCATGATGCCGATGTAGGTGACACATGCTCCAAGGGCGCTCGCCGTGCCAAAACATCCTCGGTGCCTCCTTTGCCAGATGCTTGTTGCAACCGTCGCTATCTGATAATGCAAAACGAGCAAGCCACGACGCCAGCGTGCCATATGCCACAGCTCATTCGATGTCATATACCCCCCCAATCCTGTTAAAGAACCGGCGCCTCTACTGTGCCCCATGACCGCAAACTAGTCAATCAAAGGGACGTCTTTGTGAAAAGGAGACCCTCTTTTGCGGAAGTGCGGATGCCTCAGCGTCTCTCAGCATCCACTTGCCGATCGAGGCAAGAAGCGCCTCCCAAATTCGAGGTATGTATCGTTGAGGCGGAGCATCAGGGGAATCGAACGGACAGGAAGCAAAAGTTTTCTTATTTCGCAAGATACGCTATTATTGACGCTATGCCAAGCAAAATTCAGATTCCGCAGCACGTCGGCATTATCATGGACGGGAACCGCCGCTGGGCGCGCGAACAGGGGAAACCCTCGTTTGAGGGCCATGCTCGGGGGTATACTCGCGCCATTGAGGTTGCACGGCACGCTTTTAATACCGGGGTCAAGTACATTACACTGTACGCGTTTTCGAGCGAGAATTGGAACCGAGCCCAGGAAGAAATCGGCTATCTGATGTCGTTGCTTTCGCGGATGCTCAAGGAACAGCAGCAGGAACTTCGGAAAAACGGAATTCGCCTCAAATTCATCGGGGCATCCGATCGTATCGATAATTCCCTCGTGTCCGCAATGCGGGAAGCCGAGCGAGCGTGCGAACAGGGCACGAACGGAACGCTTCTCATTGCCTTCAATTACGGCGGCCGGAGAGAGATTACCGACGCCGTCCAAAAACTTCTCAAGAAGACCCGTCGAACGGAAGAAATCACCGAAGCCGACGTTTCGTCGCAGCTCAACACTGCGGGTGTTCCGGATCCCGATCTCATTATCAGAACAGCCGGAGAACGACGCCTCTCGGGTTTTCTCCTTTGGCAGGCGGCGTACAGCGAGCTCTATTTTACCGAAACACTCTGGCCGGCGTTTACCACGAAGGATTTCGACGCGGCGTTGGACGATTTTGCACTTCGAAAAAGAAATTTTGGAAAATAATATGACACATGAACGATGGGAAGAGGTTAAGAGCATGATAAAAAAGGGGTTCACCGTGCTCGACGAGTACGAGGAAGAACTCGATCCCGGCGTATCCGAGAATATCGAATTCGAAGCGCCCCAGGGCACCATGAAGGTTTCGTTCGTTCGAAAGCCGAGAGTCCTCGGGAAGGACACTCATTATGCGCGACGAGGCGGATCCGGCGTGTCCGTTTCCTATCGGTATTCGGCCGATGAGGAGGTGACGCATCTCGAGGTTTTTCGATACGATACCGCGCGAGACATGTGGGTTGCAATCGATGCCACAACCCTGTTTCGTTGAGCATGTTCTTTATGATATACTTATACGGTTCGTATGCTTAATCGACAGATGTTCCCGGCAGATTTTGAGAAGCGAGTAGGCGGGCGGAACGCCCGTCTCGTTTACGGTATTGGTATCGCATGCGGCATCGTAGTCGTCATCGCGTTGCTGTATGTGTTTTTTGGCGGCAAATCAGTGTCTGTGCCTTTTTTGAAGCGGCAGGAAACTCCCGAACAGAAAGCTGATCGATTGTCGCTCATGAATATATTGAACCGGTTTACCATCAGCGAGGCCGTATCGGGGAGTTCGGCTACGAGTACACCGTCCGTAGCAACCGCCCGCAGGCAGCATATTCAGCAGACGGTGACCGAGTTGGAAAATCTGGATACGGACGGGGAGCTTCGATCAATCCAGCAAAAGCTTATTCAGTATTTTCATGACTGGGATGCAGCTCTGGCGATCGGTGGCAATACCGGAGTCATTCGCAAGGGATTTTTGGCCTTGGGAGATCAATACTCCTGGCTCTCGACGTTATCCTGGCTCATTGTGCTGAATCGCCTCTAGGGCGTTTTTATCGTCACATGAAACTCATTGCCTCGTACGCATTCACTCTGATTTATTGGATTGCTTTTTTCAGCTTAGTCCATTTATCGCCTTTTACTCCCGTTGCGCTGCTACTTTTTTTGATATGTTTTATCGCTCTCGCGGCGATGCTCAGCGGTCGGCTGTTTTTTAAGGATGCGCAGCTTTGGGCGCATCTTTTTCTTTTTTTTATATCCTCATTTTTGTTCCTTACCATTCTGTCGTCACTTACCGCAAAGAATCTGTATATTTTGTTTTTCGGTCTTATTTCAGGCGCCCTCTTGGCACTTGTCGCTACCTATACCGAGCGACGGGAGCAATTTGCATCGCACCAGTATCTCCGGCTCGTGACGGTGTCATATCTCATCACCTTTTGGCAAATCGTTGCTTTTATTTACTTTTTGATAATATCTTTCAGTGCGTCGTATGCGAACGCTTTATTACTCGTCGGACTTTTGGCTTACATTACGATTCACGGAATTTTATCGGCGAATTATCTTAAAAAAAGCTCCCCGTTTCTCGTTACCGTAGTTACTATTCTGACGACCGCGGAGTTCTTCTTCTTTTTAACGCTGCTCCCGCTCCACCATTATATCGTGGCGACATTGACGACGATCTGGCTGTATTTTATCATCGAGATGGTCATTACCGGACAAGAGTTGTCGAGCCGGCGCAGAATATTTACGTTCTATATAGTCCTGCTCTGTGCGATAGTAGCTCTTATCCTCGCATCTTCACGATTTATCAGATTTTGATCTATACTGAGGCATATGCCGGACCACTTTGAACGTCCAACGACGCACCAGCAGGAATTCCCTCTTGCACGGCGAATAACCTATTTATTCGTTTCAGCCATCATCGGGGTTATGAGCGGTGTTGTCGGTTTGGCGGTCATTGTTCGCTTTTACTTCCCCAGCGATGAGTTTCTTAAACAATATCCGATCGTGAGATCTCAGATCGACGGCACGGATTCACGGTCCGGCTCACAGGAATCTGTTCTTGCGATGCAGGGCATTATCGTGAGGCGCACGAATAGCCAGGATGCGACGCCCGCCCTTCCTTTTGAAGGAATCGTCGGTCCGGCCGTTGCCTTAACCTCTGACGGGTGGTTCGCATTTTCAGGGGAGCTTCAGGGAGCCGTTGAAAGTTACGAGTTGTATGTCGGTTCGGTTCATTCCGCCGTTCGTGATCGCCGGTACGATTCAACCTTTGGTGTTACGTTCGTCAAGATCGAAACTCAGGCGATAACTCCCGTCGACATTGTTCAGCTGCAGGAACGCCCCGGTGATCTGCTTTTTTCCAATGACCGAACCTCGCTCGATTCGTCGCGTTTTTTTGCCACGTACGTACGTGATACCCGGTTTGCCGTCGATATGACCAGACCGTTGCTTCGTACTGCGGGTATTTTTTCAGAATATTTTCGACCGACGAACGATTCGGATGCACTCTTCTACTTTGATACTATCGGACGACTTGTCGGCGTTAGGAGCCCTCGTAATTCGTCGCTCATAATTCCTGCGAGATACCTTTGGCTTTCATTTGAGCTTATTCTTGCCCATGCCAAACCGAGTGGGCTCGGCATTTCGTACTATTATGCTGCAGAGGCGGATCCGATGCGACCAGAAGGTATCACCATAGCCAATGCCGCACGCAAGCCCTTGGATCCGCGAGGACTGGCTGCACAGGCAGGGCTTGCGATAGGGGACAGGATCCTCGCGATCAACAGTGAGACAATAGGCAGCGACGCTTCGTTTGAATATCTTTGGCAAAAGAATCAACTCAAGTCGCAAGTTTCGTTACTTGTCGACAGGAACGGAAAAGAATTTTCCGTAACGATTACACGGTAGGATCTAGGCGTCAGGTGGCCGCGGGCTGTATTTTGTCGCATGTATATTCCACTGGCCGACATAGCGCCCAATACCGGAGATGTCGCGCTGGTTTCTGCGTCTTGTGCTCTGTTGAGACCACTTAACCAAGCTCTCGAAGCTTATTTTATATCGGTTGTGTACAACGATATATCTGACAGATCCGCTTTTAATAGCATCTCTGATCGTCTTGGTTGAAACGCCGAACAAGCGAGCCGCCTCGGAAACAGATACTCGTATTGGTGATGATGTCATATGTTCTACACTATTGTATAAGATATTGAATCTATCCTGATAAGTCAAATGTCTATTTCGATAAAATAAGGTGAATAGTTGCGAGCTAGGTATCCTTTACAAAACCACTCACATTTCAATATAATTAGCTGAGTCAATTTTTCTTAAGCAGGTCCGTTCGAAAAAGACAGTATCGGGGACCCTTTTTTTATCGGGAATTAGCGTATTTTTAAAATTTATTTTTCAGGGCGACTAGTGTAACAATCGGCGAAGATTCGCGACTTATATTATGAAGGGCATCAAGAATTCGCTTAAGGAGAGGATAGCTCTTCTTAGAATACGGCAGGGCGACGCGGAAGCATTCGGCTTCATTTACGACAGTTACATTGACAGAATTCACCGGTACGTCGCGTTCAGGATCTCTGATGCCGGTTTGGTACACGATCTGATACAGGACGTCTTTCTTGAAACATGGGAGTATCTTGTGTCAAAGCGGCCTGTGGATAACATCCGGTCATTTCTGTACCGGGTTGCCCACAATAAGATCGTCGATTACTACCGGACACGCGAGCGACAGGCAGCTCTGATTACGGATCTTCCCGATGAGCAACCGATACAGAATCAGCTGGAGGCAACCGTCGACCTGGTGCTCATTAAGAAATCGATCGTTCATCTGAAGTCCGAATATCAGGATGTCATCGTGCTCCGTTTTATAGAAGGATTGAATATCGCAGAAATAAGCGCGGTCATGAGCAAGGAACCGCCAGCGATCAGGGTTCTGCTGCATCGAGCGCTTGCATCACTTCGTCAGGTAGTCGGCGGGAAGGAAGAAAAATGATTCATGAAAATCAGTAACCACAGTTTGCATAAATTGCGTGAACTGCCCGAGCTGCAACTCGACCGGCAGCAATTAAAATTGGAAAAACATCGTCTGCTTGCGGAAATCAATCGCCGGCAGGAGATACGCGCGGCGACACATTTGTCAGTCGGAGACGCTCTTCGCCTGGCTTCGTTTCGATTCATTCGACGGGTCATTCCTCGCCGCCAATTTATTATGGCGACGATGCTGATTATTCTGCTGACCGTTTCTACGAACGTCATGGCGCGGGCAGCGGTTCCTGGAGATATTTTGTGGACCGTTAAGCTGACCTTTGAAAAAGCCGAAGTCGCTTTTGCGACAGATTCCGCGCAGGAGAGTCGCATCCACATGCGTCACGTGGATAATCGTTTGCGCGAATTGAACGTCATTGCATCACGACCGACGACAAACACGTCACGCACAAAAAATATTTCGGAGCTTGTCCTGCGACTGGAGCGCGATATTACCGCCGCAAGCCAGAGCTTGAAGATCACGACGGATGAAAAAAAGATCGACGAGCAAGGCGTTGTTATTGCACTGGCAAAGGATTTGAACGATAAGGCGACCGAGGCGGTCCAGGCGCTCGAGAAGAACAAGAAGACCCTTTCCGATGAAGCTGGTACGACCCTGACCGTCGATGCCGTATCGGGGCTTTCGTTCAACACCAGTACCGCTCCCGAATTGACGACGGATCAGATTGCTTCTTCAAGCACGACGCCCGATACTCCGGCGCCGCAACCGGTGCCGGTCGAGGTCGACCTCACGTCGGTCATTACGGCGGTACAGATCGTGAACGAATATATCTCGTACGATGCGATCGACTCGCTGATCGATCTCGTCGAACATCATAACGCGCCGAACCGCGCGGAAGTCAAAACATTCTTGCAGATTCGCATCGACGAGCAAACGAAGCGACTGACGTCACTGGATGAAGCCGTAACCCTTGTCAACGACGACTTTATTCTGCATCGGAACGAATCGCGTGATCTTGGCACGCAGGCGCGAGAACTATTGACGGCCTCATCGGACCTGCTGGTCCTTGATAACCTGAGCGGGTCATTGCGGAAACTCAACGACGCCAAGGGAGACATCTCCCAAATGGCTGATATTCTGCATGAAGCTGCGTCTGCCGGTGGCATCAATAAGAAGATCGAGCTGGTGACTCCGGTACCTGCCGTACCGAGAGGATCGTCGGTTATCATTCAGAGCGTTCCTGACGTGGCAACCACAACCGCGGAATAAATCTGGAAATCGGCCGGAGGAGTTCTTTGTTACTATCACGATTCATGGTTACGGGTGAGAGGGCTTGAGCATTCGAGCTTTCTCACCCTTGACCAGCCGTCTCGGTAACACGAGGCAGCATGGGTACGCATATGCGCGCGTAAAAGAGGGAACGTTTACTTACCTTCCTGGACGGAATAACTGTCCAGCGGAGGACTAAGCACCGTTCGTTGTCAATAAGCCCTTCGAAGCATCGGGTTTTCAATCCATTCGCTTGCGTACTGCGCCGTACGGCGCATGTGCCAGCAAGGTCGAGCCAAGCTCAGCTTGGCGGCCGCAAGTCGGATGACTCCGGGTTTTCGCCCGGCCACCTCGTCGCCCAGCGGGCAACCTGTGTGGAGGTTACTACCGCGGTGGAAGCGCTTGAGACAATCGAACGATAATAACTCAATAACGAATGAACGTCTTAAAGAAAGTATCCATGAGCTCGTTGATGTTCACGACAGTGTTTACGCTGAGCTTTGGATCTTTTGTCCCGACGGCGGCTGCTCTTGTAGCTGGCGATCTGGTCAAAGGACCAAACAGCGACGCTGTCTACTACATTGACGGCACAATGAAGCATGTCTTCCCAGATTCGAAGACCTACTTCACGTGGTACGCCAGCTTTGGCGCGATCAAGACGGTTTCCGTGTCGGAACTCGATATGTTCCCGACCGGGACACCCGTCGCGTATCGGCCAGGTACCAAGCTGGTAACGCACCCGAATACCGCTCGAGTGTACGCCGTTGAGCCGAGTGGCAACCTGCGATGGGTTCCGAGTGAAGCCGTCGCATTAGCCCTCTACGGTTCAGATTGGGCGAAGATGGTCAATGACGTCCACGAACTGACCTTCGGTAACTACACCGTTGGCTCAGATCTGACGACGACCTACCACGCGAAAGGTACGCTCGTGCAGAAGACCGGTGACACGACCATCTACTATGTGGATGGTACGACGATCCGGCCCTTTGCTTCGAGCTCTGCGTTCGACACGAACAACCTCAACTATGATTTCATAGTGAAGGTTTCGAGCTTATCGCAGTACACCACAGGAAGCTCCGTCACGGGTGTTGAGAGCTTCGCAACTATTTCCGGTTCAGGTACAAGCACGGTTACGGGCCCAGCCGGCTCTTTGACCGTATCTCTGTCACCGAGCACGCCAGCAGCGAACCAGGTTCTTATCGGTGCCGCCGCAAGCGTCCCGATGGTGACCCTTCGTTTGCAGACTGGCGGCACTGCGGTGATCGTTGACTCAGTCACGATCCAGCGCGGTGGCTTGGCCTCTGATGCCGCGTTCACGGACTTCGACTTGCTGCGCGCCGACACGTGGTTGACGCTCAACAATTCGAGCAAGACCCTGAACTCCACGCATAATGCAACCTTCAACGATGACTTTACGGTTCCGGCGAATTCAACCTGGGACGTGATTGTTGCGGCCAACATGGCTGCATCTCTCGCGACCTATGCAGGTGAATATCCGACGGTGAACGTAACTGCGATCACGCTGAAGAACAACTCCACCTTATCGGGAACGTTGCCGATCAACGGTAACGTGATGTTGACCAACGGTACCATCACGGCCGGTACGGCGCGTGTTGCCATTGGCGCTAACAATCCTTCTGCTGCGACCAAGGAAGTCGGCACCAAGGATTACATCGTGAGCTCGCTTAAGGTGAACAACAACAGTTCCGAGACCGCGGAGACACTTGTTCTTAAGTCCATGACCTTTACGCAGAATGGTTCTGCGGCACCGTCGGATTTGGAGAACGTCCGTCTACGCAACACCAACACCGGAACAATCCTAGGCACGATTGCTGCACCGGCCGACAAGAAATTGAACTTCCAAAACCTCAATGTTGAGATTTTGAAAGGCAATACCATTAACCTCGACCTATTGGTCGACATTAGGGGCGGTTCGGCTCGTACGATCAGCTTGGATGTTGATCAGAAGTCACATATCGTCGTGTGGGACAACCTCCGCGGCGTATATGTACTGCCGTCATACTTCAGTGATGCCTCGTACGCCACTGGCGACGCCACGTCACCGTATTATGATCCGGCAGACACGACCGTCGGTAATGGTAAGCTCCGGATCGAATCAGTAGCCGTCACCCCAACGAACGTCGCCGAGAATAAGACAGGCGTCTTGCTCGGTAAGTTCAAGTTCGTTGCAGACGGTGAAGCGATGAACGTCACTGCGCTTGGTTTGGTTATTTCCACGACCACGGCAAACAGCAGGGTTGTCAACAACCTGACCAATCTTGTGGTTAAGGATCCGGCAGGCAACACCGTTGCCGGTCCAAAGGATCCGACAGCCAACACCAACTATGTGACTGCAACTGCGACGACAACCGATACTATGACGGTTCCGTCCGGCGAGACCATCTACTCGATCTACGGCGACCTTGACTCCGACTGGACAGCGAGCGATACTCTCCAGGTCGGTATTTATCCTAGCGCTATGACCGTAAAGGGCGATGTAACGGGTAACACCATTACGCCGACCCCGTCTGGTCAGATCCAGTCGACTCGCATCACCATTAAGTCCGCTGACATCAATGTTTCTGTCGCGCCGGCTCCGGCTGCGCAGACCGTTGTTGCCGGCGCTCAGAACTTCGAAATCTCGAACCTCGTCCTCGACGCGGCTGATTCCGGCTCTGATGTCCGTGTAACCTCGCTGGCTCTTGCAATCAAATCGACCGGCGCGGCTTTCCCGGATGTTGTGAGCGGCGTACAGCTCTTCGTCGGTGCGACCGAGATTCCGATCTCAAGCCGTTCGACGGCGTGCGCGGGCGCAACCTGCAGCACGGCCGCAACGAACGCAACAACAACCTTATCGATTGCCACGGGCAATCTTACGGTGCCTTCGACCCAGTCGAAGACCGTGAAAGTCGTGGTTGACATGGGAACAGGCGCTACAAGCGGAACCGTTGCTGTGGGTGTTCAAATGAACTCTGCCGTAACGGCAATCGACTCCGAGTCCCAGTCGTTCACCGCGGACATTACCCCCGGTAACGGATCGGCGATGACGCTGGCAGCCGGTGGTACGCTTGACCTCACCCTGTCGCAGGATCCGAAAGCTGCACTCGCCGTTGGCGGTACAACCGTCAATGTCGGTCAGTTCTCGCTCCAGGCGCGGTATGAGGGTATGCAACTGAATGCCTTCGGCTTCTCGCTCGGCAACCCAGACGGCGGTTATGACCAGGGCAGCGACTTTAACCAGGTTGAGACCTTAGAGTTGTGGGAGAGCGGCGGTTCGTCCGCACTAGGCACCATTTCTGTCAGCGGTGCCGCAGCGACCGTTACCCCGTCATCCGTTGCAACGCTTAGCATCAACCAGTTGAAGAGCTACATCGTCAAAGCCAAGTTTAGGGATGTAACCGTTCCAAGCTCTATCGCTCAATCAAATGCCGGTATGCGCGTTACGCTTCGGTGGATTGACGCCGATGGAACCTCTGCCGGTTCTTCGACCTTGGCTGAGCCGACCTACAGCACGGCCTTCAACTCGTTCAGCTCATACAAGAGCATTCCGACCGTTGCGCTGGGCAGTATTACAACTGACCAGGTAACCGGCTCCGGCTCTGAAGTTGACTTGTTCAAGTTCAGTGTCACGGCGAACAGCATGGGTCCGGTTGGTCTTGCTAAGCTCTCATTCAGCGTTTCGACTTCATCGGGCGTCCGAATGAGCCTTACGGGATACTCACTGTACATGGGCCCGGCCTCCAACGACACGAGCTCGCAGATAGCTGATTCGGGCGATGTACTTGTGCAACAGGGTGGTGATAACCTTGCTGGCATCCATCAAGTGGCTGTTAAGTTCGACTACAACCATAACAGCGGTTCAACTCAAACGGATCTAGGTTCCGGAGAGTTGATCGAAATTTCAGGTGGTACAACCAAGTACTTCACCCTGAAAGGTACTGTCTCAGCGTTGAGCTCGACCGCGAACGATGACTCCATTATCACCCGCATGGGTGGTGATGCAGGATTCGCATCGACGGCTCTCGTCAACGTGGGTGGTATCGACGGGGCTGTCGAACATGACGACTTCATCTGGTCAGATCTGAACTTCGTGTCAGGGTATAACTCATCAACCGCTACGTACACCGTTGGTTGGTTCAATGGTTACCGCGTAACCGGTCTTGATGATAACACCACGACACCGATGACTCAGACCGACTAAGAGAAGCGCTCTCTATAACTATTTCCCTCCCTTGGTTTCGGCCCGGGGAGGGAGTAGTTTTTTAGAAGGAATTGAAAGCCCGAACGTAGCCACCGGGAGGGTGGTTCCGCCAGAGGCGGACAGGCGCCCTATGGGCGAAATATAGACAGTAGGGTGATTTTCCTGTACAGTTTTCACCATCATGAAAATAAACCGGACCGCAAAATACGCAGTAATCATCGTTGTTGTTATCGGCGCAATCGGCTTGGGCCGTAGTATTATGCAGCCGAAACAGCAGCCCGGCGGCAACCGGATCGTACGTGAGCAGCTTATTGCCGATATACGCGCGTTCGAAATAAAGCGCACCGATCTGACACAGGACGAGCAGGAAAAAAAACGGAAAGAATTCGACGACGCGCTGAAAGCATTCGATGAGGGGTTTCTTTTTGTGAAGCAGCAGGGCGAAGGCGGGCTTGCGGCTATTTATTGGCCGCTTGTCAGTTTAGGGTCGATCCATCGTGACGTCGGAGATTATGAAAAGGCGGAGGAAACGTTCAAGTATCTTGCGGAGATTGATCCGAATGCTTTTCTTCCGTATGGATTGCTCGGCGATTTGTACAGCCAGCTCAAGCAGTATGATAAGGCGCTCGAAAACTATGGTAAGGCAGTTGCCATTTCTGACGTGGATGAAGCGTTTCTTGATACGTACTATGGAAATATGTACGGCATCTATATTTCGGAGAAAAAAGACCCCGCGGCCGCAGAGCAGATGCTGATCGATGGCATCAAGCTCCATCCGGCAGACACGAACCTGGTTGCTCAACTGGCACTGCACTACCGGATGAGCGGGGATATCGATAAGGCGATATCGCGTTACAAAGAGCTTCTGGCAAAAAAACCGGACAGTATAGTCGCCAAACAGGCGCTCGATCAGCTTGAACCAGACATTGTGCACTAAGCATGAAGATCTTCTACTCGATTCCCGAAAAATTCCTGCGAACCTGTGCGTATGCGATTACGACGGTGATTTTGGCGACGCCGCTCTTTACCTTCGCGAATTTTTATTTTCCTTTCATTACACCCCGCAATTTCATATTTCGAATCGCCGTTGAGATATTGCTCGTGGTCTATGCGTTACTCGTCATTCAAAATCGCCGCTATGCTCCTACAAAGAATCTTGCGATCATCTTTTTGGCCGCGTTTGTCGGCGCATTGACGCTTGCAAGTATCCAGGGCGTCAATCCGATGTTCAGTTTCTGGAGCGGATTCGAGCGGATGGACGGGCTTATTACCTTCTACCATTTGTTGGTTTTTTTGGTGGTCCTCGTTTCCATTTTCCGGACCGAGGAGCAATGGCACCCTTTGCTCGGCAATTCCCTGGTGATTGCGTTCCTTATTGCCATGGTCGGGTTGAGCCAGTTCCGCCAGGTGAACATACTGCTTGCGTCCTCGGGCGGCGAGCGAATTTCAGCGACGCTCGGTAACGCGACGTATCTGGCCGCATATCTTTTGCTGAACGTTTTCTTCGCGCTCTATTTTCTGCAGAAACCGGCAGGTTCTTACAGTGTTCGTATTTTTCGAAACGGAATTATCGCCCTCGACGTTCTGCTTGTCGTGCTGCAGGGGTATGCGCTGATCCGCGACAACTATGGAATCTTGAATCAGGTATTTTCGGACGGCTGGCTTGCGACCGTGTTCGTCGTCGCGCACGTTCTTGTCTATGGCAGTTATTTTTACCGTTCTGCAACGAAGGCGCATTACGTGATCAGGGCGTTTATCGCATTTCTCATTGTCTTCTTCCTTTTTATGATGTCGATCACGCAGACCCGCGGCGCCATCTTGGGATTGGGAGCTGGTCTCGTTGTCGCCTATGTATTGATACTTCTTCAAAAAACCCCCAGGATGCTCAAAATGGGCTCGTCGGGTGTTGTTATTGCGCTTGCGCTTTGCGTGGGGCTTATCTTCGCCAATAAAGACACGACGTTCGTTCAGACCGTGCCGATATTTAATAAGATAGCGAGCATATCGATTTCGGACTCAACGACGATTACCCGTCTCGCTACCTGGAAGGCCGCGTTTCGTTCGGCAACCGAAAGCCCGCGTCGGCTTATGTTCGGCTGGGGAGTTGATAATTTCAACGTCGCATTCAACAAATATTTCCCCACGGTCATCTACACCGATGAGGGAACGCCCTTGTGGTTCGACCGGCCGCATAATCTTTTAATCCAGTATCTGGTAGAAGGCGGCATTCTCGGTGTCGGTCTCTATTGTGCTTTTCTGGTCATGTTGCTCGTGCAAATGCTCAGCCGTCGCGACGTACGGTATACGGGTATCATTTTTACCGCAGGCATCGTGGCGTACGTGGTTCAGAATTTATTCGTATTCGACAGCATCAACAGCTATATACCTTTTTACGTACTGATCGGGTGCGTTGTCACGATTATCAATCGCGGTAAGCAAGGCGAACAGGAAGTGTCGGGCGCGCTGTCGACGTCGGCTGGAATGCTGACGATTTCCGCTGCCGTCGTGGTTTCGGTCGCTTCAATCGTCCTGTTGAACATGCCCGCTTTGCAGTCAAATCGCACTTTTGTCCTTGATTACAAAAAACTCAATGCGGAGCTGGAACGGAAGTCCTACGATCGATCAACTGCGGTTACTCTGATGGATGATATCGGGCACGGGCCGTTCCTTGGTCGCAACGAGCTCCTAGGGGCGACGTCCGAATACCTGGTCACCCTCATTCAGAGTTCTCAATTGCCCGCCTCCGAGGCAACGGACTTTGTTACTCAGCTTGTTGCAAAGTTTGATGCCGCCCGTACCGTTACGACGAATGACGCACGGCTCAATTTATTCGAGATGAATTTGCTCCTGAACGCCGGCTCTTTTGATAAAACATTTTTTGACCGGGCGGCTGCAATCGGTTTGGAGACGTTACCGTTGAGCCCCGACCGGCCGCATCTTTACTACATCATCGGGCGCGCGTATATGGCCAAAGGCGAATTCGGTAAGGGTATCCCGTATTTCAAGGAAGCCGTTGCGCTGGCGCCGAACGTATTTGATTCACATTGGAACCTGTTTGCCGCGTATGCGACCGTCGGCGACGACTCGGGAGCGAGGAGCGAGTATCAGGAATTGCGCAGGATCCAAACGTTCGACAACCGAACGTACAGTCGCGTTGTCTCGGTTCTTGCGGCCGGCTATCAGTACGATTTTGCTCTCGAGGTCCTGAACCAAGCCATAGCCGAGCATCCGGACTCGACGTTGCTGTATATCGGCCTGGCGCAGATCTACGCGCAGGCCGGGAGAAACAGCGAGGCGCGCACCGCAACGCTCAAGGCCGTGGAACTCGATCCGACGCTGAAGAGCGAGGCGGATGATTTTCTGACAAAGCTTGATGCGGGCACATTCAAGCGCTTGCCGCCGGTTTCCCAGCCGTAAGAAGCCGGAGGTAGATGGCTTCTGTTTTTTTCAGCATCTCGTCGCGCGAAAACTCGCGCGCGATACGCTGCTGTAAATGGCGCGCGCGATTACGGGCTTCCTGAGGTTTCTTTGCGACCTCGACCAGAGCGGCTGTAAGGCCGACTCTGTCACCGCTCTGCACGAGTAAACCGTCGACACCGTGCACGATAAGTTCAGGAGTTCCCCCGACATTCGTCGCGATAATCGGAACTCCCGCACGCCCCGTTTCGAGCAGCGCGTACGAAAATCCTTCTTTCACCGACGGGAGGGCAACGGCGTCAAATGCCGCCGCGTAGCGATACCACTCGGGGACGGATTCCACCATCGTCACGACGGCGTCAATCCCGTGCTTCGCTATGGTATCGGTTATCGTTTGCCGTTCCGGGCCGTTTCCGATGAGAACGAGACGTATCGCCGGTATCGTACGCTTGGCATCGGCTATCACGTCAATGAGAAGAGGGATGTTCTTGGTCGGATAGAACGAAGCGGTCAGGCCCACAACGAAGGCATCATCTGGCAGATGAAAAAACGAACGGGCCTCCTGCCTGGTAAGGCCTCCGGCCTGCTGATCGATACCGTTATGAATTGTAACCATACGTGCCGGAGGAGCGATTTTATGCCTAATGCCCGCTTGGCGATCGAACTCGGATACTGTTATGATGGCACCTTTCCAGCCTGCTGAAAATTTTTCGATAAGCTCGTACACTTTTTTCCGGACCGGAGCGAGCGGTTCGTTAAAAACGAACCCATGCACCGTATAGAGAACGCGGACGCGCTTGGCTAAAGGATCAAAACCCAAAAGCCAAGCAGCGCAGGAGCCGAGAGCGCCTCCCATCGAGCTGTTGAGGTGGAGAATGTCGAATCGCTCTTTCGCAAGAAGCCGTCGTATCTCAAGTACCGCATCGTATGCTTTAACCAGAGAGATTCCCCTGATCAAATTATCGAGCACGATGACGCGAATACCCAACGCAGCCGCCTCCTTGAAAAAAAACTCATCCTGATGCTTAGCTTCGCCGACCAAAACCACAACCTCATTGCGTTCTTTAAAATACCGCGCAAGCGACAGAACGTAGTGCTGCGCACCGCCGAACTTGCTCTGCGTGATGAGAAATGCTATTTTTTTGCCTTCAACGTGTTCGCTCATTTTGAGTTTGTGCGGTTATTTGTTAAGATTTTAAAGTATATCGAGCGAAAAAACAAGCAGAAATCGAATTTGACCTATGACTGACCAGAAATCACCGTTACCGCTCTCGGTTCTCATGATAAGTACCGACCCTGGTTTTTTTACCGAAGAGGGCACCGGCGACGTGATATATCGGCACGTACGGTATGCCGAACGGGTCAAATCCCTCGACGTTATCGTACTCGGCGTGCATTCAGGCACCAAGCGGTTCGGGGATCGGCTGACCGTGCACGGTACCGGGACGGGAGGCATCGGAGCGATCTTTAAGGCACGCCAGATCGCCCGCACCCTGCTTCGCAGCGGAACATTCCGTCTTATCGTGACGCAAGATCCGCACGCGACGGGACTTGTCGGCGTGTATCTGAAAAAAAAGTTTCACCTTCCGTTGATCGTACACCTGCACGGGGATTTCCTGGACAATGACTATTGGCGCAGAGAACGGGTATCGCATCGCTTTAAGGCCCTGGTACAAAAAAGAATCATTCGGAGCGCGGACATGATTCGGGTCGTTTCGGACGGTATTCGCCGGAAGCTTCTTTCGGCGGGCATTTCGGACGATCGCATCGCCGTCATCGGTACGCCGATCAACGACGAGCTGTTTACAACGTTGTCCGACGATCAAAAAATGCTCGTGGAGAAACTCCGGTATAAATACCAGGACCGGTTCGTTCTGATGTTTTGCGGCCGGCTCGTTCCGGCGAAAAACCTGTTATTTCTGTTGACGGTTATTGACATACTGCGGAAGCGTCATCGGAATATATTATTGCTCCTGGTCGGAGAGGGGGAGATGCATCAGGCGTTGGAGCGCACCGTGAAGGATAGAAATCTTGAATCGCATGTGGTTCTCTTGGGAGCCCTTCCTCACGAAAAACTGACGGTCTATTATCACGTATCGCAGCTGTTTGTGTTGCTCTCAACAAATGAGAGTTTTGGAAAAGTTATCATTGAAGCGGGACTCTCGGGAGTCCCGTGCGTTGCTTCGCGAACGACCGGCGCATCAAGCATTATCGCCGAGGGCCGGACTGGCTTCATTGTTGGAGTCAATGATCTCGACATGTCCGTCGCGGTGATCGAGGAACTTATGGAATACCCCGAACACGTAAAAATGCTCGGTGAAAACGCGAAGGCACTTTATAGGAATAGGTATGCCATGTCTTCGAGCGTTGATAAGATCATTGATCTGTGGAAACGAGTCAGCGGCGTATGAAGCTCCTCATGATCACCAGAAAGATGGATCGAAACGACGCGCTCGCCGGATTTACGTTCGAGTGGGCACGTACGTTTGCATCACTCGTCGATGAGCTTCATGTTATCTGTCTGGAAAAAGGGAATACCGACGGATTACCGCCGAATTGCCTGGTGTATTCTCTCGGGAAGGAGCGCGGCAAGAACCGGCTCCGGGAGATAGTCAATTTTTTCAGATTGGCGCACCGTCTGGTACCAAAGGTTGATGGCGTTTTCAGCCATCAAAATCCGGAGTATGGAATCCTGGTCGCCCCATGGTGCAAGCTGTATCATAAAAAACTTATAGCGTGGTATACGCACAAAGCGGTAACGCTTCGATTGCGTGTGCTGACCGCACTCGTCGATACCGTGATAACGGCGTCGCCCGAGAGTTTTCGCCTTAGGACAAAAAAATGCATTGTCATGCATCACGGCATTGAAACGGATTATTTCGTCCCCGGCCGTCCGGACATGCAGAAGCGAATAGTCGTATCGGTCAGCAGAATTTCGCCCACGAAACGGATAGATCTGATGATCGATGTTTTCCGGAGGTTGCTCGAGCGTGAAGGGAGCGGTGTGGAACTGATAATTGCAGGCGGCGCTACGCTTCCGCACGAGCAGGCGTATGAGCGGTCGGTGCGCGAGAAAGTATCATCGGCAGGTCTTTCGAAGTCCGTCACTTTTTTGGGTCCGGTTCCGCATAGCCGGACGCTCGAGCTTTTGCAGCGATCGTCACTCTTTTTGAATTTTTCACGCACCGGCAGCTTGGATAAAGCGGTTCTTGAAGCGATGAGCTGCGGCGTTCCGGTGCTGACGACGAACGAGGCATTCCGTGCTATCCTGACACCGCTCGACGAGCGGATGTACCGCACCGAAGATCCGGCGCAGCTGGCAGATGCCGCGTACGGTTTACTGCTGTCGCCCCTGCCGGATATCTCACGTCGCTTACGTGACTACGTTGTACGGCACCACGGGCTCAATGATTTACTGACGCATATTGTGTCTCTCTATGCCTAGCACTCCCGGTTCAATCTATTACAATTCTGTGTCGGATATGTACCGTATGAGCTCGACACGGCGGAACCGCGTGTTAACGCTTCTCGGCCGCCAGTTGGACCTTCGAGGTCAGAGTGATCGCTCAGTGCTTGATATCGGTATTGGAAGCGGAGAGATCGGGAAGTATTGCGCCGAACGCGCAGATGCGCGGCGTTTGTATACGGAAGGCATTGATCTGGCACAGCCGCTCGTTCAGGAGCATGCTAAGGTGTATACGAAAACGCGCGCGTGCAATGTCGATGATCCCGATTGGACGAAACAATTCTCCCGCCAATTCGATGTTATTGTCGCTTCGGAGATCCTGGAACACTTGTTCAGGCCTGATGTTTTTTTGGGGCAACTTCGGTTGCTCGTGAAAGGTGACGGCTGCGTCATACTGACCACGCCGAATCTTTTGCTCTGGACCAAACGGATCAAATTTCTTTTCGGACTGCATGAATATGGCGACTCCGGATTATTCGAGTGGGGTCACATCCATTTGTTCTCGTGGCGTTTTCTAAAAAAGCTCGTGCATCGAAGCGGTTTTCGAATCGTTGATTCGTATCATCTGATGCATCCGAATATGCTGAATCGCTGGCATCGTTTTATGCCCGGCCTGTTGGCATTTCAGTTCATCATCGTGCTGACCCCGGACGTGCCGCACTCCGCCGTATGACCGTTTGCTACTTTGGCCTGTTTCGGCCCGACTACGTTCGCAATCAGGCGCTCATCAAGGCGCTTCGGGTTTCGGGCGTGACGGTTTTGGAGGTCTCGGACAGAAGCAAGGGTTTTGCAAAGTATCTGCGTCTGTTCGCTAAGCATTGGAAGGTTCGGTCGCGGTACGACCTGATGATCGTCGGCTTTCCCGGACAGAGCATCGTGCCATTCGCACGGCTGCTGACCAGAAAACCGATCGTCTTTGACGCGCTCGTTTCTCTGTACGACAGCGTGGTCATCGAGCGTAAACAATGCTCGTCCGCGTCGTTTCGCGGTCGTTGGTGTTTTCTGCTTGATTGGTTGTCAGCCCGACTGGCAACCACCATACTACTCGATACGAGGGAGCACGCGGCATACTACTCAAAGTTGCTTTCCATTCCCGAGGGTAAATGCTGGGTGGTTTACCACGGGTGTGACGACGCCGTTTTTTATCCGCACCCTGCCAAGAGGGATGAAACGAAATTTGTTGTCGAGTTTCACGGCTATATTACCCCGACGAACGGCATGGACTTCGTTATGCGGGCAATGAAGCTTCTGAGCGGTAAACCCTATGAACTCCGGATTATAGGCGGAGGACAGGAGTACGGACGGATGCAGGATCTTGCTCGCGAACTGGGGCTTTCGAGCGTTCAGTTCTTTCCGGCTATGCCGCGCGAGCGGCTCTTGCCGTTTATATCTCAAGCGCGAGCGGGACTCGGTTTTTTTAATAATCGTTCCGGACGGGTGCAACGAGTGATTGCAAACAAGATCTATGAAATGATGGCGCTCAAGATCCCGGTCGTAACCGCCGACTCGCCCGCGATCAGGGAATTATTTACGCACCGTGAAAATATATATGTGTGTCAGCCCGGGGATCCTCACGCCATTGCCGAAGCTCTCGAGGAATTGAGAAACAGCGAGAAGCTCCGCTCGTCTATTGCAAATAATGCTTATGTATATTATAAAAACAATCTCGTCCCGACTTCCGTGGGGCGCTCATTCGTAACCAAGCTCGCTTCTTTGATCACAAAGTAAATCCATGGCACGCGTATTGATTCTTGGCGTAACCGGAGCATTGGGTTCTTTTACGTACGACTATTTCAGGCACCACACAAGGCATGAGGTACGCGGTACGGTTCGCCCGTCTTCCCGAGACGTTGCGGCCAAATTTTTTCAGGATGATCCGCTGCTGTCTTTTGAAGCCGGAAAGGCAGACGTTCGATCGCTGCTGCAAGGGGACACACCCGATTATATCATCAACTGCATTGGCATCATCAACAAGCCCGCTTTTACGCAGGACGACGTACAGAAGGTAGCGTCATCATTGAGAGTCAACTCGGTTTTTCCGTATTCGCTTACGGAAGCGTGCGCAAACAGAGGGACGAAGATAGTGCAGATTGCGACCGATTGCGTGTACAGCGGCTCTCGCGGCGAATACACGGAAAACGATGTGCACGATGCACTTGATATTTACGGTCAGACGAAAAGTTTGGGCGAAGTCCACGAGGAGCGCTTTCTGAACATACGTTGTTCGTTCGTCGGCCCCGAGATTCATCACGAGTTAAGTTTACTCGAATGGTTTTTATCGCAACCCGATGGAGCGAACGTATCCGGGTATATGCATCATCGATGGAACGGCGTCACGTCTCTGCAGTATGCGCAGTTGTGTTCGCAGATTATCGATAAGGGAGATGATTTTTTTCGCCGGATTGTCCGGACGTCGTACGTTCATCACTATATACCCAACGGTTCTGTGACGAAACGGGAACTTTTGGAGAGTATGGCCACTTCCTTTAAGAAAAAATGTACCGTTGTTCCGGCCGAGACGGGTCCCGCGATTGACCGGACGCTTGCCACAGTGCATCATGACTTGCTGAAGACGGCGCAGGTAGGTGCGTACCCGATGCAGCGTGCCATCGGCGATTTGTACGATTATTTGAGAAATGAGAAACTGTATCAGCGGCGATTTTCATAACCTATGGACACCACATTGAAGAAGCTGAATTTAGGATGCGGAGAGGACAAGAAGGAGGGTTACGTTAACGTTGATTTTCATTCGCACGTGAAGCCGGATGTTGTTCACGATCTCAACGTCGTACCGTATCCGTTCGCGGAAAGTACGTTCGATTTGGTGGAGGCGTATCACGTGCTGGAGCATCTCGATAAGCCCTTTGTCGTAATGAAAGAGCTGCACCGCATTCTTAAGCCGGGCGGGACCATTCATATCAAGGTACCGCATTTTAGCAGGGGGTTCACGCACCCAGAACATAAATCCGGTTTCGATCTTATGTTTCCGTTTTACTTCAATAAGAATTTCACGAAATCGGGATATTTCGGAGTTGATTTTAAACATGTGAAATCCGAGTTGCATTGGGCCGCGCACAAGCACCTCTATGCCGCCGTCGGCGTTCCAAAACCGATCATCCTCATCGTATTCGGTCTCAATACCTTCCTGAACGCCCTTGCCCGCCTGAGCCCGAATCTTTGCAGCCGGTTATGGTGTTTTTGGGTCGGTGGCTTCGAAGAGGTGGAATTCGTACTCACCTGCGAAAAATGAGTATGCTGTTGCAGGGATTTGTACGCAATCGTCTCGTGCTTACGATATCGCTGTTAAGTTTTGGTATCGGAATCGTCGGTATTCACTATGCGCTGCCGATGCACGTGATCGGTGACGAAGAATCGATTATCGCAGGTTCGCTCACCATGCTGCAGACGCGCAACTTTATTCCTGCACTGCAGCCGAACATATTCGATCTTCTTTATTATCCGGTACTCTTGCCGTATCTCACGTTGCTCGCGATGATGCCGGTATTGATCGCGAAGTTTGCCGCCGGCGGTTTTTCGGTTTCCGCACTTCAGGATTATTTTGCGCTTAATCAAAGCGCGCTGTGGATTTCGGCCCGGGCACTCGTTGCCGTCTCGGGCGGTGCCCTGGTCTTTATCGTTTTTCGGCTCGGTGAACTCCTGTATAACAGGCGAACGGCATTCTGGGCATCGCTGTTCTTACTGACGAGTTTTTTTCACGTTTCACTGACTCATTGGATGAAGCACTGGGTGCCTGCGGCGCTGGTCGCGTATGGGGTTTTTTATCTGGTCGCCCGGGATGTTTCAGCACGGCGAAATGGATCGGTCCGCGCCGGAGTTCTATCGGGCATCAGCGTCGGAATCAGTTACGTGGCCGGGTTCGGTTCCGCGATGGCGGCCCTGTATGCCTGGCTGAACCGCTCGATCTTTCAGAATCGGTTTGCGCGCTATGCGGTGCGCAATGTGATCGTGGCCGCCGTCATCGGCGGATCGCTCATCTCGCTGTACTATCAGGATTTTTTGAACCAGTCGGTTCGGGAAGAGGGGACGGCTGCGGTTGCAAAATCGCTCGGCGATCTGGTGTTCTTACTGGTGAACGCCATGCGGGCATTATTGCTCCAGGAAACGGCTTTACTTGCGATCGCCGTTCTTGGATTGCTCGTTGTTCGTAAATTCCACCATGCTAACTCCTTCGTGTTCGGTTCCGTGCTTTTGTATTTCATAAGCATGTACCTGGTCGTACATTTTGAACCACGATACGTGTATCTTATCGTGCCGGCGCTTGCACTTTCGGCAGGTAGTTTTATTGACTGGCTGTACCGGCAGCTGAGGCGGCCTTTGGCGCTTTTTTTTGCTTGCTTGTTCATTGCCTATCCGGCTGGCGTCTCGTTTCAATATCTGCATCTTCTTTTGGCGCCGGATACCCGCCAAGTCGCAGTTACTTGGATCCAAGATCATGTGAAGGACGATCCTTTTTTACTTTCCTCGCGCTCGATCTCTTTGTACCGGCAGCCGTCAGTTGTTCAGATGGTTGCGTCGTATGAATCATTGCGGGCGGGCGAGCGCTACGAACTTGCACATGCAGAACGGTTCGCTTCCCTCACACGTGATTCATATTCCTACACCAATATTCACTTTTGGCCCTCCGGTACGTCGCTCGACACGCTCAATGACTATCTCGACGGTTTTCGTCCGAAGTACTTCATCGTGGAGTATTGGGGGCTTACAGATCTTTCGAGCGAGGAGTACAGTCTCATTGCGGGCAGCACCCTTGTTGCCTCGATCCGCCAGTCATCCGCAGGCGACCCGATCGACGTGAACGGAAATTTTTATACGCCGAGTACCGCAGTTTTTTCGCTTGATCGCCTGGGACCGAACGTTGACGTCTATCGTTTATGAAGAAGCAGGAATTGTATTACATCGCCAATTACCGTTTACCGACCGACCGTGCGCACGGATTGCAGGTGATGCAGATGTGCAGCGCATTTGCGGATACCGGCGTAGCAGTTACGTTGCTTGCGCCGCTGCGGTCCGCCGAGTCAGCTTCGCTTTTTGAATACTATCGAATGCCAAAAAAGTTCGAAATTGGGTTCCTGTCGGTCTGGAACCTGACCGGTGTCATTCCGTATCTTGGATTTTGGATTCAGAGCTGTACCTTCGCAGTAAACGTATTGCGGTACGTGCGCGCACATCGGTATACCGGTGTTCTCTACAGTCGCGATCAGTTCTCGTTGTTCATTCTCTCATGGTTTATACGGAATCCCATGGTCTATGAAATTCATTCACTGACAGATCGGATACTGCCGATGCACCGGCGCGTGTTCCGCAGCGCATCAAAGATCGTTGCGATAAGCGGCGGTCTGAGAGACGCGCTGGTTAAGGCCGGCGTTCCGAAAGAAAAGATCGTGGTCGCCCACGATGCCGTTGATCCTGCTTTCTTTGAGCGACGTGGCGACAAGCAACCGCTTCGCCGTAGCTACGATCTGCCGGGAGATAAGCGCGTCGTGCTCTATACCGGTTCGCTGATGTCATGGAAGGGTGTCTACACGCTTGTTGATGCCGCTCAATTTTTGCCGGCAGATTATGCTGTAGTGCTCGTCGGCGGACCAGCGGTAGACCGCCTCCGGTTGCAAAAATATGCGGCCGCACAAAAGCTCAATGTTGTTATTCGTGAATCTTTGCGGCATGACCAAATGCCCGCATTGATGGCCGCCGCCGACGTACTGGTGATACCAAACTCGGCCAAGGATCCGATCGGAAGCAGCTATACGTCACCGCTCAAGTTTTTTGAATACCTCGCGAGCCCGAATCCGATCGTTGCCTCCGATGTGCCTTCCCTGCGTGAGATCGGCGGCTCGCAACAGGGCGTCACGTATTGCGTCCCGGATGATCCAAAGGCCCTTGCCGCTTCGATTATGGCAATACGCGCTGGAGCATCGTTTATTCGCGATATGAGCGACTATACCTGGCAACGTCGCGCTGAATACATCCTGGGGGAGCTTTGGTAGACCACGATTTTGCCTGCTAGACAAGGGCACGGTGCTTTGTTAGGATAAGCCCAGTATTTGATATTTTCATGGAAACCAAACCATATCTATCACTCGTCGTTCCGATTTTCAATGAGGAACAGAACCTCCCGTTGCTTTACGAAAAGCTGCGTGCTTTAACGCAGTATGAGTGGGAAGCGATCATGGTGAACGACGGATCGCGCGACGGCAGTTTGGGCGTACTCCGCGGACTCGCGCACGGCGATCGCCGCGTGAAGATCATCGATCTCCGTAAGAATTACGGGCAGACGGCAGCGATGGCGGCCGGTTTTGATCATGCGCACGGCGAGATCGTCATTCCGATCGATGCGGATCTGCAGAATGACCCCGCGGACATTCCGTTGCTTCTCGCCAAGCTGAACGACGGGTTTGACGTTGTCTCGGGGTGGCGCAAAGGCAGATGGCAGGATCGAAAGATGACGCGGCGATTACCTTCGGCGGCAGCCAACTGGCTGATATCAAAAACGACCGGCGTCGTACTGCACGACTACGGATGCACGCTCAAGGCGTATCGCCAGGAGATTCTGAAGGACGTGAAGCTGTACGGTGAGATGCACCGCTTTATACCCGCCTTTGCCGCATGGCAGGGTGCCCGTGTCGCGGAAGTCGTCGTGGGAGACCATCCCCGCAAGTTCGGCAAGACGAATTATAACTTCAGCCGGACGCTGCGGGTTATGCTCGATCTTATTACGGTCAAGTTTATCATCGGGTATGCGACAAAACCGATGCATTTCTTCGGGCGTATCGCTTTTGCGAGTTTTATCATGTCGGGCATTTCGTTCCTTCTGGCCTTCTATTTTAAATTCGTATTGCACGCCAGTTTCATCTCTACGCCCTTGCCGCTGCTGACCGCCCTGTTCTTGATTTTAGGTGTAGAGTTTCTGCTCATGGGTCTTGTTGCGGAAATGCAGACAAGAAATTATTTTGAAACTTCAGGGAAGCGGATTTATAATATCAAAGAGACGATGAATTTGTAGTATGTGCGGCATTGCGGGATTCACCGGATCACGGCAACCCGATCTTCTTCGGCGTATGACCGGATCACTCCATTACCGGGGCCCGGATGCCGACGGTTTTTTTGAGGGAAAGGGAATCAACCTCGGCCATCGCCGTTTGAGCATCATCGACTTGACGACGGGCACACAGCCGATGTTTTCGGCAGATAAGAATCTCGCGATCATTTTCAACGGCGAAATCTACAATTTTCAGGAGCTTCGTTCTCTCGTTCCCGACTACCCTTTTCAAACGTCGAGCGACACCGAGGTCATTATGGCGCTATATCGGAAATACGGGCCGGACGGTCTGTCCCGTATGAACGGAATGTTCGCCTTTGCGCTCTGGGACACATCGGCCGACCGGTTGCTGCTCGCACGCGATCGCATGGGCAAAAAACCCATCTACTATGTCGAGCATGGGGGAAATTTGTATTTTGCATCAGAGCCGAAAGCGCTGCTGTTCGCGTTGCATACGCGGGAGATGGATCAAGCCGCCGCTTCGTTATTTTTTGAGCTTCAGTTCATTCCCGGTCGGCAATCGATCTACCGGGGCGTGTTTCGCCTGCTTCCCGGAGAGTATGCCGTGTGGGAACGTGGCAAACTCGTGACCACCCGGTACTGGAATTTGCGGTTCGACGGCAGCAGCGAGTCTTCCACCGATCGATTGGGTACGCTGCTCGCCGACGCGACCAAGCTCCGTTTGATTTCAGACGTCCCCCTCGGAATTTTTTTGAGCGGCGGGATCGATTCGAGTACGGTCGCGTATTATGCCGTTCAGGCGGCCACAAAGAGGATCAAGACGTTTTCGATCGGCTTTACCGATCCGTCGTTCGACGAATCGAAATATTTTAACGCCGTTGCGAAGCGATTGGGCACCGAGCACTCTCATCACCTGTTTACCGAGCGGGAATTGCTGGATGTCATTCCGCTCATTTTCGACAGATTAGATGAGCCGCTTGCCGATGCTTCCATTTTGCCGACCTACTTGTTAAGCAGATTTACGCGGGAAAAAGTGACCGTTGCCTTGGGCGGGGACGGTGCCGATGAGCTTTTTGCCGGGTATCCGACGTTTATTGCACATACGCTCGCAGGCAGGTATGCGTCCGTGCCGGGCTTTGCCCGTACGTGGGCCGAGAAGATCGTGCGTACGATACCCGTATCGCACCGGAATATCAGCTTTGATTTCAAGCTGAAGCAGTTCATTAAGGGGGCTTCGTTGTCGGGAACCGCCCGAGACCGCGCATGGACCGCCGCTTTTGCTCCGGAGGAACTTCAGCATCTGTTGTCGCATGACGTATTTCAGAGCGTGTCGGAGGAGCGAGAGCGCATAGCTGCCGAGAGTTTAACCAATTCCGCAGACAGCGATGAAACCGCCGTACTCCGTTTTTGGCAGCAGGGATATCTGGTTGACGATATTCTTACAAAAGTCGACCGTGCTGCTATGTACAGTTCTTTGGAGGTTCGCGCTCCTTTTTTGGATCACCGGATCGTTGAATATGTCAACAATTTACCGTATACTTGGAAGCTGCGGCACCGAGTGACAAAGTTTTTGCTGAAGGAACTCATGCGCGGAAAACTGCCGGACGAAATTATTGATCGTCCAAAAAAAGGATTCGGCATCCCGATTGCCTCCTGGCTTACGAAAGAGCTTAAGGAGTATATGCTCGAGGTTTTGCGCCCTCGTGCGGTTTCGGCAGCAGGATTACAAAGCGTGTACGTCAGCCGGCTGATTGATGAGCATTTGACCCATCGGTCGGACAACCGGATGAAGCTTTGGTCGCTTATCGTATTCATGGAGTGGCACCGGCGTTGGCTGCGAGCGAGGATATAAAGTTTTACGGACGAACGATAAAGTTATAATGCATCAAGATTTCAACCCACACATCCGCTGGCAGTGCCCCAGGTGCGGTGCTGCTGTTCATGCCGCTTCGGAGTCATTTACTTGTATCGGATGCGGAACTATATATCCGGTGAAGCACGGCGTTGCCGATTTTCGTTTGAACGGCAAGGACGAAGTAACGGAGAGTTTTGATATTCGAATACGCAATTTTTTTAAGCGGTGGCCGCGAGCGTATTATTTTATTGCTACGATATTCGGGCCGCTGATGTTTACCGGAATAAGCCCTAAGAAGTTTGCCACACGCTACTGCACGCCGGATCTCTTGTCGGTCAATATTGGTTCGGGACCTCGGCCGCTGGTAGCAGGGATCCTGAATCTCGACATCGTTCCCTATAAAGGGGTCTCGGTCATCGCTGACACCGTTCGCACGCCGTTTGCAACCAATTCAGTGGATGTTGTGGTGTGTAACGAGGTGATCGAGCATGTGGAGAGACCGGAGGAGCTCGCGCGAGAAATCGCCCGAATTGTGACACCCGGTGGATCGGTGTACCTGACCATGCCGTTTTTATACCCGTTTCATGCTTCTCCGTCCGATTTCTCGCGCTGGACCGAACCGGGGGTCGCGCTGCTTTTTTCCGACTTCACGGTTCGTGAAAAAGGCGTCAGAGCGGGGCCCTTTTCGGCACTGACCGTTTTGTGCTGTTATCTTTTTGCTACCGTATTTTCGTTTAATTCAAAACAGCTGTTCTGGATTTTGATGAACGTAAGTTTGTTCATATTCTTTCCCATCAAGATTTTCGACCTCATTGTATTCAGGTTTTCGACAGCACCGTATGCGGCCGCCCTCACCTATTACGTTTTGCAAAAAAAATAACATGGCAAAAACCGAGGACAGATTTGGTTTTGAATGGCAACGGTATCACGATATCAAGCCGGAATATCACGAGCAGTATTTGCAGCAGTTTCTCAATTGGACGTATCCGATTGAACCCGAGTTCTATAAGGGTAAAACGATTCTCGATGCCGGTTGCGGCATGGGGAGGAATGCTTATTGGTGTTTACGGTGGGGGGCAAAGCGTCTTGTCGCGTGTGATCACGATGCCCGGTCGGTCGCTGCAGCGAAGGAAACCCTGAAGGAATTTCCGAACGTCGAAGTGTACCAGTACGATTTGGAAGAGCTGCCCTGGGATAATGAATTTGATTTTGTTCTGTCGATAGGTGTCGTGCATCATACGGAACATCCGGAGCGCGTGATGGAGCGGTTCTATACGGCGCTGAAGCCCGGCGGTGAAGTTTTGCTCTGGGTGTACTCGGTCGTCGGTTTTGAATTTATCCCCAAGATTCTTGACCCCATACGGAAACGTGTGACGAGCAAGATGAATTTGCAGGTTCTTCATTTTTTGACCTATGGCCTTTCGGTGCCGTTGTATCTCTACTTGCGCTTTACAAGACCGTCCCGTAAATACTTTCAGCAGTTAAGGACATTCTCGTTATCGCATCTGCACAGCATTCTCTTTGATCAGTTGTTGCCCCCGATAGCGCGGTACTATACGAAGGAGCAGGCAGCCGAGCTTGTCGCACGGTTCCGCGATGTCAGCATTATATCGCCGCCGAACGATAACGGCTGGATCGTCCGCGGAAAAAAATAAGGACCTATGGATGCATTTGCGCGCCGTATTGTACCGCTCATCCGCTATCACCGGCTGGCACTTGCTTTTGCCCTGCTGGTGGGCGTCACGGCCGTTGCGCCTCATTTCCTCGCCGTCTATTCGTTGCAGGGGCAGTACCAGGGAGTGCCGTTTCTTTTTTTGGATAACGAATACACCTACCTTGACCGTATCCGTGAAATACTGGACGGGCATCCGTTGGTCGGATCACCGCTCCTTTTTGAGTATAAATCTTCCATAGCGCCGGTTCTGCCGTTTGGGGAGTATTTGTACGTGCTGCTGTATTTATTAAGCGGCGCATCACTGGTGACCGCCGTCATCGTCAGTAAATTTTTATTTCCGGCTATTCTGTTTTTGCTGGCGTATGTGCTGGTGTATCTTCTTGCTTCGGAACAAAAATCCGAGGGCAGTCGGATGACCGCATTGGCAGGCGGGCTCGCGGTCATTTTCGGGTACGACATCATGAACCTTCAAGCGACCGCCAAGTTGCTGAGCGGTTCCGCAGATGCTTCGTATCTTTTGGTATGGACACGACTCGTGAATCCGGTTACCGGAGCCATGTTTTTGCTCGTGTTTCTCATTCTGGAATACCTGATTTTTGCACGCCGGACAAAATACCTCTTCATACCTGCGGGAATCGTGCTCGGGATCATGTCATCATATTTTTTCAGCTGGGGTACGGCCTTGGCCGTTGCCGGGTCGCTGACAGTTATTGCGTTTGGGCTACGCCGAACGCGCAATGCGCTACTGCTGCTTGGCTCGATCGCGGTGAGTGTTTTTGTGCAGGCATCCTTTTTGTTTCGACTGGGATTGCTCACCGATTCCGCGAACTTGACGACGCTCGGCTTGCGTAACGGGTTGCTCCTGATGCGCCAACCGGTCGTGAATAAGGTCGTGCTTGCGACAACGATCATTGCGCTTGCGGTCTTTGCATATCAGCTGTATTCGCTTCGTAAGCAGGAAAGAACGGTTCCGCTGTGGTGGTGGTATCTTCTTGCGTTGCTCTCGGCGTCCTGGATCGTATTTAACCAGCAGATCATTACGGGTCGCGCTATCTGGTACTTTCATTTTGTGCAATATACGATTCCGCTGTCGGTGATTTTGATCGTTGTCATGGTCGGCACTATGCTACGACCGAAATTTCCAAAACTCTTGATGGCTTTTGTGATTTTGACGATAGTCGGCACGCTTTCGTACGGCGTTCTCGCTGCCGCGACGTACCGGATCAAGCAGCCGGAATTCGCGAGGCGGCAAAGCTACCAACCGTTATTTTCGGAATTGGACCGCCATCCTGGGCCGTGCGTGGTATTTACGGTGGAGGATACCGATACAATCGGACAGATGATAGCCGCGCACACGCATTGCGATCTGTACTGGACAACCTACTCATTTTTCGGGATTCCGCCTGAACGAATCATCCATAACTTTCTGTTGCTGCTGCGGCTGCGTGGTATAGCTGCAGCAGACATCGATTCATACCTGCATCAGCATATCGGCGAAGTACACGCGTATTTTTTCAGGGATTGGTTGCAGCTTTTTTCGGACCAGACAGATCAGGACACCGAAGCAACGATTTCGCGCTTGGTCGATGCGTATCAAGAGCTTGCGAAAAAAAATCTCGCAGATGAGCTATTCAAATATAAGCTTGACTACATCGTGACCTCCGGCGATTTGGAAGCGAGAATCGATTCGACGTTATCCCTGAAACTTTTAGAAACTTACGGAGATCAGAATTTGTATTCGATCGTGAAAAAAAATTGAGCCGGCTCTCGGGTGAGAGACCGGCTCGCGTTGCCGATCTGCGCGACATTCTAGGCGCCCGGGTAGATCTTGTCGTAGAGATCAATCATGGGTTGCCAGACACCCTCCTTGACGAGTCGCTGCCTGTCGAATACCTGGATGCGTGGGTTGAGATCCAGCTCGTACTCTTTGGCGCTCAGATTCTGACGCGCCACTCGGAGCTCATCGTCGGACGGCTCGAAAGCGTAGACGTGGCACATATAGTCGCCACCCACATCTTGCGGCTCCTGTTTACGTTTGCTGCACCAGACCCGATGTTGGGTGACGTAGGTCAGGCGGTCAGGAGCGATGACGAGTCCGGTCTCGGCCTTGCCGGTGCGCTGAAGCGCTTGACGATCGGTCTCGCCGACCCTGACGCGCCCGCCAAAAGTCCAGAAGGCCTTGAGAGCGTACACGGACCGCTTGGCCATGAGGAAGGTTCGCGTGGAGCGATTCAGGAAGATCATGTCGGCGCAGAGGATCACGAAGCCGGTGCTTGCCTTTGCGTAGATCTCGTCGTCGAGAAATGCGGGGATGAGCTTGTGGCTCGGATCTTCGATGTACAGCTTGGGCTCGGGCATGTATACCTCGTTGCGCAGATCGCGCACGGTAGAGATGAAAGGAACTTGAAAAGATCGCATACTATAGCATTTTGTCTAAGTTTGTCAAGGTCCTGAAGCAACCGTGATCATTGATAATTAGAGGCCAATCGCTTATAGTTATGACCTGTATGGTTGCGCATCAAGGAAAAAAGAAAATTGCGATTGTAACTCCCTACGGCGCCGAGCCGCGTTTTGACAATTACGCGGAATTTGTTTTAGCTCAAGGATTGATCAAAAATGGATATGAGGTTCATTTTCATACCTACGCCATTAAAGACAACCCGCTCCACATCAACGGTGTGTACAAGGGTGTTTCGGTCATACGGTGTCGTCAGCGGTTCGGTTTTTCTCCATCGCTGTTATTTTCAATCATTGGTTTTAAGCCCGACATCGTTTTATTTTTTCATCCGCGAAATTTTTTAAATCTGAGCGCGTATATTGCCGGCCGTTTCGTAGGAGCGAAAATTATCGGCGAAATCGTCGGCATTTTGCACGATCCGTTTATCGTTAGCGATAGGGATAACCCGCTCGAACATATGATCCCGAACGTACAATTGTTTCTGCGCTGGAGCGATGTTTTTCGCGTACCCTTTTCACGTAGACCTTTTTGGAACTGGAAGAATTTCATTTTTCACGCACCGACCGCTCACGCTGACGCGATCATTGGCGTCAGCAAAGAAGAACAGCGCCTGATCGAGAATTTTTATAAACGCAGAGCAGAAATGATTTACTGGTGCATCCGCACGGACGCTTCAGTTCGTCAGGATAAGCCATCTGCCGAGAAATGTGGTCCCGTACCGGAACGTTTTGCACTTTTTATCGGACAGCTGAAACGCAGAAAGGGATGGGATACCGCACTCGAAGCGATCGCGTACCTTAAAAAGAACGGAGCTCCGCTGTCGCTTGTTTTTGTTTGCTCGTCCCCGACTGTTGATGAAGCTCGTGAGCTTGCAAAGAAGTTGGGTATAGAGGATGTGGTGCATTTTATGACTCGTATATCGAATGAGGAAAAAGAGTGGCTCTATCGCAACGCGCAAATGTTGCTTGTTCCGAGCCGATACGAAGGGTTTGGCCTGACTACCTTCGAGGCTTTTATGGCTGAAATTCCGGTGTGCGCAACCTCGATCCCCGTGCTTTTGGAGTTTTTGCATGATGGCCAGAACGCTTTGTTGTCACCGGCCGGCGACGGCGAGGCGCTTGCTCGAAATATAGTGAAACTACAAAATGACCCGGCACTTCGCGAAAAATTAATATCGAACGGCAAAAAAACAGCAGCAGAGTTTTCCGAAGCAATTATGATCGAGCGATATCTTTCGTTGTTCGACCGGCTTCTCAAAAATAACTAGCGCAACGCGTTTTCACGCTTCACGGATAGCCTGCTCTTGCTGCAGCCTGCATCATTCGAACGTCTTCTCCAAACCACGATGAGGCGAGGAGGTGTACGCGCTACTTTTTTTCTGCGATAATTTTGATTTCCACTGATTGATTGTTTTTTTTAACCCTTCATCTAGAGATGTTTTCGGCTTCCATCCAAGAACTCTATATGCTTTCTCGGGAGTTGAATTGAGATAATAAATTTCACCGACACGTTCTGGCTTAGTATCCCAGAGAATTTTTCCTTCATAACCGAGCATTTCGGCAATCTTTGTCGCTAAATCCTCAATACGTATCGCGTTAGCGGGTCCGGTACAGAAAAACTCGCCATTTACTTTTTCAGGATGCGACATAGCTTTCGTGTAAAGGTCAATCAAATCATCAATGTAAAGGAAGTTTCTCCACGGGTGCTTGTATCCAAAACGCACCTCATCGGGATTTTTAAGCATCTGAGTGATAATTTGTTCTACGACAAAAAAATCATTATCATGTCGTCCGTAGCTGTTCGTCTGACGGAATGCCGTAAAAGGAAAATTGTAAGCTCGTTTTGCGTACCGTAAATAGTATTCAACTCCTATCTTTGCGACCGAATACGGCGCGTTCGGACGTTGTGGAGTATTTTCATCAAAAGGAAGTTTCTTAACCTTAGGATCAAGCACCTCTTCTTTCGTATGAACTTCTCCGTATGTTTCCATCGTTGAGGCAAAGATGAATAATTTTAAGTTCTCCAGATGTTTTGCTTTCTCGATCAAATTTACCGAACCGCCGTAATTAATCAAAGAAAAGTCCACAGGCTCGTAAAAAGATTTTTCTACCTCAGTACGAGCGGCTAAGTGCACGATAAATTCAGGTTTTACCTCTTCGAGAATGTTTTGGATACCGGTAAAATTCATCAAGTCGCTGCGGTGCGTTTTTACTCCCTCGACTTTTGCGTGTGATTCATGTGTGACAAGACCATGCACCTCGTGTCCCTCAGAAAGGAGACGCTGACAAAGTTTTTCCCCGATAAAACTGTTGCATCCGGTAACAAATAGTATACTCATAGCGATTACGTAATTTGATTAGCTTTTTTAAGTTTGCCTTTCGAGTATCGTGCAACCTGTTCACGACACTCAGCTCAATTTCACGATTTTAAGGCGAGTGCAACCGCATCATCATGCGGAGACGGATACGTATCGTTTTCATTGTAATTGCTTGTTGGTTAAATGTAATTTTTGTGCTAAGAGATCCGCAAGCGGTTTAAGGCCTTCTTTGCGTTTCATGAGATCCTTCTCGCGCTCCCAGAGGTACTGTAAATTGAGATGAGCGGACTCACTAAAAATTGCTGCGAGTAAATTCAGTAATTCATTCTCGTCATAGCGAAAATTTTCGAGCTGTTCTTTTACAAGATAAGGAATATTTTCGGGCGTTTTGCAATGCTTCACAAAGGATAATTGATTATAAAAAATATCGCCGAAAGTGATCACCGGTTTTTTTAACAGTGTTGCCTCCCACCCGACGGAGCTGGTAATAGTCATAATAAGCTTGGACCGAGCGATAAGGTCAAAACTAGAAATATTAGGATTGATTAATTTTACGTTATGAATTTTTTTTATCGCTTTATAATAATTCCGGGGGCGGTACGGTACCATTGTCGGATGCTCTTTAACATAAAGATAGTGATTGACAGGAAGCGACATCGCTATTTGTTTTATCAAATGAATTTGATCGGCAAAAAATGGTGCGTAGAGGAGTAGACTTACTTCAGGTTCGTAATGTAACGGGAAGAATGTAAAATTATCGTTTTCGCCGGGTTCATCGTACAGATCATCGACCCCGCGCAGATTCCGCAATTTTCTTCTTATACCGTCTTTAACGTAATTGATCGGGCTAATGTAATCATAATCATGGCGCTCTCTGCCCGTCGCATGATGCTTGAGAGAAACGAAAAACCACCTCATGATTTTCAGCGCATTAGTGGGCAGCACGAATGAAAGCTGTTTGCTTTTTGTCGTTTGATGATATTTTTTGTCGGCAAACTCATAGTGTGGTCTTGGTTGATGCCGAAAATCATTTAAAAAATTCTGCGCTTGTTTTAGTACCTTTTCCGGTGCCGATTCTTTTGAAAAAAGGTGTACTTTATTTTCTACTCCGGTCAGGCCATTATATGTTTCACTTAAAACATAGTTGTCATGAATCATGGTTGGATGTACAACATACGTTGCGATGCCTCTTTTTTTCGCTATATGATATAAAAGTTTGCCACCCACTGCACCGATGACCGAAAAAAATATAAAATCCGGTTTTTCATCATCCAAAAATTTAATAATAGCTTTTGCTGTCACTTGAAGTATGCGTAGCAAGTCATCATGAGAATAGTGCGATTTATCGTACGGGTATTCGCGCACATGACGATTATGCATTAGTGCACGATCAAGAGATACGTAGGGCCATAAATTTGGGATTCCGTATTCTGCCTCAAGAGACTGGAGAAAATGTGTATCGATGCGTTCACTCGAATAACGACCATGAATCTCTTGGTCCAAAAGTAATGACGAATAATGAATTTCTTTTTGGCTCATCAAAAATTCATAACTTCGGCGAACATAGACATAACCGCAGAATTCGTCAATGCCGTAGTGCTCCTTTAAGAGTAGAGCAAGATTATGCCCCACGTATGCAAAACGACGCTGAAGGAGTAAGCACGCTTTCATAGATACTACTACTTTAGCAAGACGGTTCTGACCTGTCAAAAGCTCTATTGACACCTTATGACCCCTTGCTATGCTGAATCATGTTATAGCTATGGATAAGGAAATCAATCCAAACACCGTCTATACGACGACCGAATCGCGTAAACTGCTCAAAATAAGCGAAAGTACGCTAAAGCGGTTGTTGAAAAAAGGGTTGATACGTGCGAATAAAATCGGCAGACAATACCGTATCTTGGGCAAGGAATTATTGCGCCTGGTATCTCCGGAGGTCGAGAAACGGGCGATTAAATCCTACCTTCAAGTTAAAAAGAAAGTCGTAAATACCATAAATAAGTGGTAGGTAGGTATTGAGGCATGCTCATGTCCTCGGATCCGAACATATATACAAAGACAGTACACAGCGGAAAGTGGTTTGCCCTAAGCACGATTGCACAGCGGATCATTAATTTTTTCGCGTTTCTGATTCTTGCCCGCCTGCTGCTTCCCGCGGACTACGGCGTCATCTCGATCGTATTTCTCGTGACGGGGATAATTGACGATGTTTCAACGCCCGGATTCGGCGCCGCTCTGTTGCAAAAAAAAGACAATGTCGAGTACTACTTACGGGCCGTTTGGACCTGGGATGTTCTGCGTTCAGCGGTGCTTGCGGGTCTGATCGTGATACTGAGCGGCGAAATCAGCAGCTTTTTTAAAATACCGCAGTATCATCTCCTTATCGCCTTGAGCGGGCTGCTGCTTGTCATTCCGTCCGTTTCCAACCCAAAGCAGCTCTATTTTTTTAAAGAGCTTGATTTTAAGAAGATATTCATACGGGATGTGACTGGCGGTTTGGTGTACGCAGTCGCAGCGGTACTGTGGGTGATTTTCGTTTCACCGACCGCTTGGGCATTATTTTGGGCGAACGTGATAAGCCAGACATCAGAAGTGGCCATGACCTATGTCCTGATGCCTGCCCGCGTTCGTTTTGATTTCCGGCTCAGGAAGCTGTGGGACTTGAGTCATTACAGCAGATGGATCTACGGACAAAACCTGCTTAACTATTTTCTGACTTCTCTGGACAAGATATTCATTGCCAGGATGTTGAACAGCTCGGACCTGGGTGTCTACGCCCGTGCCAAGGATTTACCGACCGTCATAACTTCTCCGGTTACCTCCGGTATACGACGTGTCGGTTTTGCGGCTTTTGCGAAAGTGCAGGACAGTCTTGGACAAGTTCAGCGCGGATTCGTGAAGAGCGTCGATTTTTTTCTGCTCGTTTCGGTTCCGGTCAGCGTACTATTGATTTTAGAGGGAGGAACGCTGGTACAGGTATTTCTCGGCGACAAATGGCTGCCGATTTCCATGCCGCTGAAACTTTTTTCAATAGCCGCCATTTTGCTTGGGTTGGTTGGCATCGCGCGTTTAGTCGCGAATGCCGTCGGAAGGCCCTCTTTAAACTTTAAGACCAATGTTATGCAGTTGATTGTATCGGCACCGATATTGTATATCGGGATTTTGAATTACGGTTTGCTTGGTGCGGTGGTTGGAAGTATGCTCAGCTGGACGATCGTGCTGCTGTATACCATCGGCGTCATGCGGCCCGTCTTGCAGCTCAATTTTAAATCGTTCGTGCCAACCATTGTCAGTTTCGCCGTCCCGTCACTCGGGACGCTATTGGTCGACGTACTGTTTCGGAATCAAATCCACGCATGGTTTAATCCGTTTGAGCGGCTGGGATGGATAGCGTTCCTCGGTCTGTTCTATATGGCAATTCTGTTTCTTGTCGCGCGCCTGTTCGATGAAAGCCCGTGGCATAGTTTTGTCGCCATGCTCAAAACGGTTTTAAAAAAAGGAGAGAAGGTAGCGGCTTAGAACAATGTACAAAGGTCAAAAAATTATCGCTACGATCGAGGCACGGATGAAATCAACGCGTTTGCCGGGTAAGGTGTTGCTTCCGCTTGCCGGCATACCAACGCTGTTGCTTTTGGTTCGGCGTATGCGTCACAGCCGGTATCTTGACGATATTGTCGTTGCGACGACCGTCGACAAAGCGGACGACGCGATTGTCAAGCTGTGCGAGGCCAGCAGGATAACCGTATTCCGCGGAAGCGAGCTCGATGTTCTTTCACGTGTTCTTGGTGCCGCGCGGTCTGCACAGGCGGATATCATCGTTGAGATAACCGGGGATTGCCCGCTTGTGTCGGGGGAACTTATCGATCGGGGTATCGCGGAGTTTTTCAAAAAAACGGTTGCGTACGCTTCGAACGACCTTGAAGCTTCGTTTCCGGTGGGACTCTCTGTCCAGGTATTCCCACTGAAAGTACTCGCTCAGGTCGATTCCCTCACCAACGATCCGATCGATCGCGCGCATGTTTCGTATTATATCTACACGCATCCCGAAACGTTTGCGCTTTCAAAGTGGATGGCGCACGATGACGAGCGGGCACCGGATTTGCGCTTGACGCTGGATGAAGAGGCCGACTATAAGGTGCTTTCTGCGGTATTCGATCGGTTCAAGGCGAGTGCGGAATCGTTTACGGTGGCCGAAGCCGTTGCGTATTTGCGTGAGCGTAAGGATATTGCGATCTTGAATAAACAGGTACGACAAAAAGATGCCAACGAAGGTTAACACGGCAATCGTCATCGGAGCCGGTAAGATCGGCGCTGGTTTTGATTCGCCCAAGAGCCCGTCGATACTGACTCATGCGCATGCGCTGAAGACGCAACGCAGTGTTCGTTTTTTGGGACTTATAGATTCGAACCGCGCAGTAGGAAAAGCGGCAGCCCGAAGGTGGTCGGTTCCGTACTTGGGGACGAGCATACGTGCAGTGAAAGCCGGCGCAGACATTGTTTGTATTGCGACACCTGAACAAACGCACGAGAAAGTTTTTGTGCAAACGATCGCATGGCGACCGAAAATCATCGTTTTGGAAAAACCGTCATCGCTCGACACTGCGATAACAAAGCGCATGGCACGCCTTGCCCGGCAAAACAAGGTCTCAGTCGCTGTCAATTACAGCAGGGCGTTCGATCCCGTGTTGCGGCAGCTGCGGGATGATGTTCGGGCCGGGAAGTACGGTCGCGTCATAAGCGCATCGGGCTCCTACACTAAAGGGTTGCTTCACAACGGGTCCCATATGGTGCAGCTCGCAGAGTACTTTTTTGGCGGTGTGTTACATGCGATTCCGTTGCATTCGACCCTTGATTTTACGAAGAGCGATCCGAGCATTTCGGCTTTTTTACGGTTTGACCACTGCGATCAATTTTATTTGTCGGCAGGCGATGCCCGCGCTTTCGCATTGTGCGAGTTTGTTGTTCTCTGCGAGCGGGCGAGAATTCGATATAGCGATTCGGACGACGCAATCTACATCGCACAAGTAATTCCGGACAAACGGTACGCGGGATTTCGCCGTTTGAGTCAGGAGCGCAAGACGCTAACCGGCGGCCGCAAGGTGATGCGGCATGTCATCGAATCGGCAGTCAGGCATATTCGGTCAGGCGTTTCTGTTCCGTGCGACCTGACAGCGGCGATGCATGCCGAAGCTATCTGTATTCAGCTTAAAAAACAGTATGAAAAAAAGTAACCAGCGTCGATCGGAGCTCGCGATATTCGGCGGCAAACCGGTCCGAACGATGAAATTTCCCGCCTATCGTCCGATCGGTGAGGAAGAGCGTCTTGCCGTTGATCGGGTGATGCGGTCGGGAATTTTGTCCCGCTACCTCGGGGTCTGGCACGAGGATTTCTACGGGGGTCCCGAAGTACAGGCATTCGAACGCGAGTGGGCGGCTTATTTTGGGGTACGGCATGCCATTGCGGTGAATTCGTGTACCTCGGGGCTGCTCTGCGCAGTGGGGGCGCTTGCTATCGGCCCGGGAGACGAGGTTATTGTGTCGCCGTTTACTATGGCCGCTTCTGCAACGGTGCCGTTGTGGTACGGCGCGATCCCTGTCTTTGCCGATATTGAACCGGAGTATTTCTGCCTGGATCCTAAATCGATAGAGGCATGTATCACACCGCGCACGAAAGCGATCATCGTCGTCGACGTGTTTGGCCAGCCCTATGATGCGGATGCAATCAATGCGATTGCAAAAAAGCACAACATAAAAGTCATTGAAGATTGCGCCCAAGCACCGGGTGCACGGTATAAAAAATCATTTGCCGGTTCGCTCGCCGACATCGGTGTGTATTCCCTCAATTACCACAAGCATATCCATACCGGCGAGGGCGGAGTTATCGCGACGGACGACGATACACTTGCCAATAAACTGCGTCTGATCAGAAATCACGCGGAAGCCGTCGTTGAGGATAAAGGAGACACCGATCTGGTGAATATGGTCGGATTTAATTTCCGACTGACAGAACTGCAGGCCGCCATCGGACGCGAGCAGCTTAAGAAATTATCGAAACTTCTGAGCGATCGTGTCGCCAACTGCAACTATCTGGCACGCGAGCTTTCAAAGATCTCGGGGATACGGAGTGCCACGGTACGGCCGAACACGACGCACTCGTATTATGTGCAACCGTTTCTGTACGATGAAAAAGTCATCGGTGTTCATCGCGATAAGTTTATTGAGTCCGTGAGAGCCGAGCTGCCGGCAACGGAACTGCGCGAGCTTGAGGGAACTCAGATAAGCGGAGGATTTGTAAAGCCTCTGTACCTGCTGCCATTGTTCCAAAAAAAAATAGCCATCGGTAAGAACGGATTTCCGTTCACGTCAGGATCAAATCCGAGTACGCAATCATACGGAAAAGGATTATGTCCGGTAACGGAAAGAATGTATGAAAAAGAATTATTTATTCACGAATTCATGCGACCTCCGGTTACGCATAAGGATCTTGAGGATGTGGTAGAAGCTTTTACTAAAGTTTACGCCCATCGTGATGAGTTACGGTAAGGTTCAGTACGATAATTACCTATGACAAAAAGAAAGAATTATCTCGTAGTATGTCGTGAAGCAGGTGGAGCGGAGCTTATTTCCGAGTATATTATTTCTCACCGGGAAAACAGCAATTTAGTCAGTTTTGTATCGGGACCGGCAAAACGAATATTTGCGTCAAAGAAGATCCCTCATCACATCGTGCGGCCGAATACCGGTGCAGACAGAATTTTGGATGCTTCCGACGGTACGTATTCGCTTCTCGTGTCGGTAGGATGGACTTCACCATTCGAATTGCGACTCCTCAAAAAAGCGAAGGCAGCGGGCGTCCACAGCATAGTGTATATCGATCATTGGATTAATTATCGCGAGCGATTCGGTTACCCCAGGACGAATTGGACCTCATTTTTGCCAAACGAAATTTGGGTCGGAGATCGTTTCGCCCTTAAGAAAGCTCAACGCGAATTTCCATCGGACATCCCGATTCGTTTAATACGGAACGATTATTTTGGTAAAATACGAAAGTCGTTCAAAAAATATGAAAGGCATCGCGGAAAGCCAAAAAGAATTCTATTTTTGAGCGAGCCGCTGAGCGGCAATGTCAACAGCTTTGGGGATAAAAGCCGTGTCCATTGCACCGAGTACGACGTGCTCGAGGATATTTTAAAGAGTATCGCTCGTCAGCATAAAAAACCAAGCGTCATCATACGATTTCATCCGTCGGAATCTCACAATAAATATAATGAAATTATACGGCAGTATGCGGATGTTATACGTATCTTTAAATCCTCCGGACGAAGTATAGTGCATGATCTTGCGCGATCATATTTAATCATCGGTATGGATAGCGTCGCCCTCATGATAGCGAAATTGTGCGGGAAAAACGTAATAAGTTATATACCTGATCGCTCATATGCATGTACAATTCCCGACCCAAGAATAAAAAAAATCAAATCGTTTACCGTACTGCAAAATTTACTCACGTAATGCTTGCCGTATGCTATACTGTGAGCATGTTTAATACATTAATATAGAGCGCTATGTCTCTCGAATACGCCAACAATAAAACAATACTCGTCACCGGGGGAACCGGATCCTTTGGACGAAGGTATGTGAAACATTTACTCGTCAATTCATCCGCAAAAAAGATCATTATTTTCAGCCGCGATGAGCGGAAACAGCATCAGATGCGGCAGCAGCTGAAGGATGCGCGGCTTCGCTTCTTTCTTGGCGATGTCCGTGATCTGCCGCGCTTGCAGCGCGCACTGTATGGCGTTGATATCGTCGTGCACGCAGCGGCGCTCAAACAAATAGATACCCTCGAATACAATCCGTTTGAAGCCGTCAAAACGAATATCATCGGCAGCCAGAATGTGATTGACGCGGGTATCGATCTGAATGTAGAAAAAGTCCTGCTCATTTCGACCGATAAAGCCGCTCAGCCGGCGAACCTCTATGGCTCAACAAAATTATGCGCTGAGAAGCTGTTTATTAATGGCAATTCATATTCGCGCGGAAAGACATCCTTGAGCTGCGTGCGGTACGGCAACGTGATCGGTAGCCGGGGAAGCATCGTTGAAACGTTGCTCAATAATCGTGAAGCGAAGAAAGTTTCGATCACGGACGAGCGAATGACGAGATTTTGGATCACCTATGACCAAGCCATGGACCTGGTGGATTTTGCACTCACTGCCATGGCTGGTGGTGAGATCTTTATCCCCAAGATCCCGAGCATGAAGCTTGTCGATCTGTTTGAAGCTTTGGTGCCTGACGCGGAGCGGGAGGTAGTCGGAATTCGCCCCGGCGAAAAATTACATGAGCTGCTTGTTACCAATGAAGAAGCGCGGCACACGATTGAACTGGAGGACTATTATGTGATACTGCCCGAAGACCCGTCGATTTTTGATGAGAAGCGATATAAGGATATTCTTGACGACGGCAAGGAGCTGCATACCGATTTTTCGTATGCGAGCCATACGAATTCGATTTGGCTCACGCCGGAAGCGCTTGTTGAACTCATTATGAAGCAGCTGCAATGATTCCCTACGGCAGACAAAGCATCGATACAAGCGACATCAAAGCGGCTGATACCGTTTTGGCTTCCGATTGGCTTACACAAGGGCCAAAGGTAGAGGAGTTCGAAAAAAAACTCGCAGCGTATTGCGGTGCACGGTTTGCCGTTGTCACGGCAAATGGCACCGCCGCGTTGATCGCAGCATACCGAGCAGCCGGACTTGCTGCAGGCGATGAATTCATTACAACCCCACTGACGTTTCCGGCAACAGCAAACGCAGGCGTGTGGCTGGGCGCTCGGCCGGTATTTGTGGATGTAGAACCTGAAACTGGAAATATAGACGCTTCTCAGATTGAATCCGCTATTACGCCTAAAACAAAACTTATTGCTCCTGTCGATTTTACCGGACGCCCGTGCGACCTTGAGCTGATCCGCGATATCGCCACTCGACAGAAGCTTGCAGTGGTGGAGGACGCGTGCCAAGCGCTTGGAGCGTCGTATAAGGGTCAAAAAATCGGGAGTATCAGCGATTGCACAGTTTTCAGTTTTCATCCGGTGAAAAGCATTACAACAGGCGAGGGAGGAGCGATTCTCACGAACAGCGAAGAGAAGTATAAACGTATGAAGGCATTCGTGAGCCATGGTGTTGTTAAGGAGAATTTTGTGAATGAATCTCACGGCGATTGGTATTTTGAAATGCAGGATTTGGGCTTGAATTTTCGATTAACGGATTTTCAGTGTGCGCTGGGTATCAGCCAACTGTCGCGTATTAAAAAGCTTCTTGAGCGCCGCAGAGAGATTGCCGATAGATACCGGGTTGCGCTTGCCAGTTTGACCAGCATTGCGCTTCCTCCCGAGGATGATGCAGTGCGTACCTCAGCCTGGCATTTATTCGTTATTCGGCTTCAGGGAGCTCTCGTACAGCGTAAGGCAGCTATTTTTCACGAGCTGAGGCAACAGGGCATTGGCGTTCAAGTCCATCACATCCCGACGCACCTCCATCCGTATTATGCCAAACTCGGCTACCGAAAGGGTGCGTTGCCAAAGGCGGAACGCTTTTACGAAGCTGCCCTATCATTGCCGATGTACCCTGATTTGACCGAGCAGGATCAAAAACAAGTTGTCGATACCGTTAAAAAGGTTTTGATCTAATATGTTCTTCTCGTATGATTAAGTATAGAAATGCCTTGGTAATTTTCGGGGGAGGGCTTTCCCGTGATAAGAGCGGAGAATGGCATACAACGAATTTTGACGAAGGCGACAACCATGGTGTACTTGGCGATCGCTTACGCGTTCTTGCGGGACGCAGCCTGCTTACCGATGATCCGGATCAACTTGTTGTCGTTCTTGGCGGGTTGGGACAATTGGCTGGTACCGGAGCACCTCCCGTATCCGAGGTTTTAAAAAAAGAACTGATTGACCTGGGAGTTCCGCGGAGACAAATAATAACGGAAAAAAAATCGGGGACAACGTATCAGCAGCTGCAGGAACTAAAAAAAATTATTAGATCCCGCACACTGGTGGATCTGTTGCTTATTACAAACGCATTTCACGTTAAGAGAGTAAAGATGATGATCAGGCTTGATCCCGTATTGCAGAGGTTGCTGCTGAACGGGAAGATGAAAGTCCGTTCCGCCGAGGATGTTTTGATACAAAAAGATTCACGCTGGAAAAAAAAGATAAGAGCGGCGTATAGCACTAAGTTCATGAAAGAGAGAATAAAGAAAGAAGAAGAGGGAGTGCGGCAGCTGCGAAGCGGTAAGTATCTACTGAAATGAAAACTCCTCAATTCAGCATCTCGACTCCAAAAGGGCAACGTCCTATCGGTTTCGGGCACCCGTGTTTTATCGTTGCCGAAGTTTCGTGCAATCACATGCAGCGGAGAGAAAAAGCCGAAAAAATCATACGGATAGCCGCGGAATCGGGGGCTGATGCAGTGAAGCTTCAAACCTTTACTCCGGACACGATTACGTTACATTCCGATACCGAGTATTTTCTGGTCGGAGGAAAAGACAATCCCGATTCCTGGAAGCAAAAAACATTGTACGATTTGTATCAGACCGCATTTATGCCTTGGGAATGGCAGGCGGAACTCAAAGAGCTCGCAGAAAAGCTCGGTCTGGTATTTTTTTCCTCACCGTTTGATGAAACCGCGGTGGATTTTTTGGAAACGTTGCACGTCGTTCTGTATAAAATCGCGTCGTACGAGATGACTCATATTCCGTTATTGAAAAAAGTCGCATCGACAGGCAAGCCGGTTATCATGTCGGTCGGTTTCAATTCTCTTGATGAAGCAGAGGAGTCCGTGAGGGCATTGAGAAAAAATAATTGCAACGATATTGCGCTTCTTCATTGCTTAAATACCTATGCAGACGAAGCCGAACCGCAGAACGCCAATCTCATAATGATTCGCGAACTTGCCGATCATTTTAATGTGGTAAGCGGTTTTTCAGATAATAACGGCGGGATCGCATATGCAATTCTTGCGGCTGCAGCCGGAGCGTCAATCATCGAAAAGCACGTAATCGAGAGCCGTACCGACAAATCGTTCGACCAGCGGTTTTCAATTGATGCCAATCAGTTAAAGGAAATGGTTGATACCATCAGGAAAAATGAGAAGGCCATGGGCAAGGTTCATTACGGACCAGTAAATGAAGCTGAAAAATATAATTTACGCTTCAGGCGATCGATATTTGCCGCAAAAGAAATACGAAAAGGTGAAACATTTACATCCGCGAATATCCGGGTCGTGCGGCCGGCGTTCGGAATGCAGCCAAAGTTTTATGAATCGGTGATCGGCAAAATTGCCAAGCGCGATATAAAGTTCGGCACACCTATCGCGAAGGACTGTATTACATAACCATATGTCTGTGTATGCAGCACATTAAGCTCCGAATCCCATTCGATCTTGGCACGTACGAAGAGCCGTTTATGGAATTTCCCAGAAAGGTTCCGTTTATTTTGGAATACGATGACAAGGAACTATTGATCAGAGAAAAAATAACACGAAACATCCGGACATACCTCAAGAAGTATTATGAAAAGGGTGGGTATGGATCCACACCGCTCGGACAAGGTGATTACGGAAAGAGACAGGGCGATGAATTGTTCGACGTCATCAGTGGTATGCTGACCGAGGAATCGAAAAATATTCATGACATGAATTTTCTCGAAATTGGGTCGTCATACGGGTATTTGTTGTATTTATTGAAGCAGCATGGAGCACGGGATGTGCTGGGAGTTGAGCCAGGAGATGAAGGAGTCATCGGTGGTAAGAAATACGGCGTGCCGTTCATTCAGGATTTTTTTCCGACCAAACGGCTGACTCGGAAATTCGATTGCATACTCAGTCACGCCGTGCTCGAACATGTTGAAAAACCCGATGAATTTGTGAGCGAAATATACGACACCTTAGCGGGCGGCGGTTGTACTTTTATTGCAGTGCCGGACAGCGAAAAAAAGATGCTTGTCGGTGATCCGTCCGTATTGACGCATCAACACGTTAACTATTTTACGAAGTACTCGTTGCAAATTTTACTGCAGAGGATCGGATTCTCAAGGATAAAGGTTTGGAGCTCAGACAAGAGATCGATTTTGTACGGCTGGGGAGTCAAGGCGGCCGACGGCCGTCGCATACCGAATGAAACCGCGACGGGTGACCATGATGGTGAGATTTTTAGCGCGTTTGACAGAAACGTCAAAAAAAACATTTCTTCCATTCAGAAGCTGCTTACCGAGCGCGAGAAACGCGGACGTACCGTCGGGCTCTATGCTCCCTCGATCGTCCTTGACGGTCTGCTGTCGTTTAGCAAGGAGCCGCGCTTGTTCGATACGGATGAGATGAAGCACGGTAGATTCATGGCTGGTTTTAAAAACAGAATCGAATCGCCGCTCAATCTCGTCGATCATCCGGTTGACGTATTGTTCATTGCGCCGGTCGATTACGATACGGAAATACGCTCGTATTTAAAAAGCATCCTCCCGCATACTGAAAAGACGGAGATTATATCGCTCAAGAAAATATACGAGGAAAATAGCGGGGTACGCTATGCAGTGGGCAGCGTAGCATGAATCGAAGACCTATGAAAAAAAACAAACGAAATATTCTGATTACGTGCGCAGGCGGGAGCGCGTCGATCTATATGGCGCAGCAGCTATCCGCCCGCCATACTATTTTCTTAGCCGATGCCGATGAGCGGAGCATCGCGCCGTTTCTCGGTTTTCCTTTCAAAAGGATACCGCTCGGGAAATCGAAAAATTATTTGAGCGCCATAAAGAAATTGGTTCGTATCTGGAATATCGATTGTATTGTCCCAGGAGCCGACGAGGAGCTTCGGGTTATCAGCCGATATTCGCGATCGGCAAAGAACGTGTCAGCCGTGGTTCCGAACGATCAATTCATAAAAAAATGTTTGAATAAATACGAGTTGATGCTGGAATTGCATAAGCTTAAGATATCGTCGCTGTTGCCGTGGAATACCCTGCGGCACGTACGATATCCGGCGATCGTCAAACCCCGTTATGGCCGTGGGTCCCGCGGCGTGCACGTCGTGCACAACCGAAAGCAATTACTCGGGTATATCGCCCTGTACAAAGTTCATTTTAGCGATCTTGTCGTCCAGCCGTATATCAACGGTACCGAATACACCGTCTCGGTCATTGTCAACAACAAGAATGCGCTCATCGGCGTTGTCCCCAAGAGGGTTATTCTCAAGCGCGGCATAACAAGAGTAGCGGTTGCCGAGCGGCACAAGGCCATTGAGGATGTATGCGGTATGATTGTCAAAAAAATGAATCCGTGCGGTCCGTTCAACGTTCAGCTCATGCGATTGAAGAATACATTGTATATCTTCGAAATTAATCCGCGGCTATCGACGACATCCGTTCTTACGGATCGTGCATTCGGAAACGAGATAGATCTCTATATACGGCATGAAAATGCGACGGTTATAAAACGAAAACCGGAATTCAGAAGTGGAATGTATCTGTATCGCTACGAAAAAAATTGCTTTCGAACGGGACGTAAATCCTTAACAAAGTATTTGAGCGATCGGGAATAAAATGAATTACATCGTCGGTGATGTCCATGCAAATAGTGAGGAATTAAGAAAACTCCTGGTGAAGATCAGGCCCACGCGTGATGATACGCTGATTTTCTTGGGAGATTATATCGACAAGAACGTACATACCAAGGATACCCTGGATACTCTGGAGACCTTACAGAGCGAATCGAATTGCATTTTTATAAAGGGAAACCATGATTTCGTGTGGGATCGTTATCTGAATCACGGCGAACTGCAGCGTAATGCGTTCTTGCTGAAGTACGGCGGCGTTGAGGCACTCACGGGATTATGCGATTCGCCGGCCTCAATGATTGGTGATAATAAGATCGAATTGATAAAAGATTTACTGGCGGATTATCTTAAGCTCATTCCAAAAATGCGGGATTATCATCTTGTCGACAAGTATCTGGCGATTCATGCAGGGCTAAAACACGATCAAATTCATCAATCGCCTCTTATTTTTACCGAAGAAAATTATTTTTTAAGAATGGATAAGGATGAGATTAATCCGAAATATCTTGATCGGTATCGTATCGTGGCAGGGCACACCCAATTCGGCCTCGAGCCCACGATAACGCCGACTTATATTAATATTGACCTCGGGGCCGGTTACGGTTATTATTTGGCGGCATTCTGTATCGAAGATAAGAGAGTATACAGGTCCGATGGAGCTGTCTTTGATGTTAAATAAGCAACCTATTCATCACGATTATGAAAAATAAATCCATTGCGATTGTCGCTGCACATCCTGATGACGAGATCCTTGGCGCAGGCGGTACGCTTATTAGGCATTGCAGGAGCGGTTATGATGTTCATTGTCTCGTCCTTGGGGAAGGTGTTCTGTCCCGGGATGCGTCATCCAAGGATATGCAGTCATCGCTTCTGAAAAACGCCATGGAAGCGGCGAAAATAATAGGTTTCAAGAAGATTGATTTTGCCAATCTTCCCGACAACGCTTTTGACACCGTAAGTTTATTGAGTGTTACAAAAATAGTTGAAAAATTTTTGAATGAGGTTAATCCTCATATCGTCTATACGCATCATGAATACGATTTGAATGTCGATCACAGGATCGCATTTCAAGCCGTACTGACCGCTGCGCGTCCGGGCGTTTATCCGGAGCTTGAACAACTATTGACGTTCGAAACCTTGTCATCCACGGAATGGCAGAGAAAGGACTTCAAGACATTCCAACCCAATGTGTACGTCGATATTTCTTCGTCGATCGATCAGAAAATCAAGGCGCTCGCTGCGTATACATCCGAGGTGCGTCCGTACCCGCATCCGCGTTCACTTGAGGGTATCCGGATTCTGAGTAAGTATCGCGGTATGGAGTCGGGCTTGATGGCCGCAGAAGCGTTTTGCGAAATTCGTCGAATAGTCAGATAGCAGGTTATTTTTTTACAATGATTGTAACATGACGCAACAAGCACCAACTTCTCATAGCGATACCCGCTCAATATCGGAAATACGAAAAGCCACGTTTGATGATGCCGAATTGTTGTTGAATTGGCGCAATGACGAAGTCACGCGGATGCAGGCGTTTACTCAGGATATCATTAAACCTGACGATCACCGACAATGGCTTGAACGAACGCTCGGAGACCCGAAAAAAGTGCTTCAAATCATTCTGAATGAGCAAAGCGAGCCTATCGGGCAGGTACGTTTCGATATAAGCGGAACTGTCGCGGAAATTACGATTGCCCTTGGCCCGGAGTACCGGAATAGGGGATACGGGACTCTGGCTCTCATAGAAAGCTCCACGCGTTTCATGGAACATCATCCGGAGGTACGCCGTATCCGGGCCCGCATCAAAGAAACCAACGAAGTATCGATTAAGGTTTTTAAGCGGGCTGGATATGGAGACGAGCGACGCGATAAAGAGGTGGTATCGCTGTTTTTCGCGGGAAGAAAAAAAGATTAATTACGTATTCTATGAACAAAGTTTTCTTAGACGGTGTAACAGTTTATCTCCGAGGCATAGAAGAAACCGATCTGACTGATTCCTACATTCAATGGTTTAACGACAGCGAGGTATGTCAATATAACTCC
>Ga0154967_122_pt3 | contig 40569 bp, 44 predicted proteins | sample RifCSPhighO2_01_FD_105935 | JGI IMG/M metagenome (GOLD analysis project Ga0154967, IMG submission 105935) | Candidatus Komeilibacteria bacterium RIFCSPHIGHO2_01_FULL_52_14
TGTATGTCTTCGGGAGCTGGTACGATACCGTGTATCGTCAATACGTCGAGAAAAGATTCCGTTCAAGCGGCGCTTTGGATAAACGGAACGGCGTGCGCTTGCTGTGTTTTCAGAACTACCCGAATCTCGATAAAGGCGCGAGTTGCAACGTGGATCCGCCGAGCAGTCGCATGAGCAGACAAGACCTGACCGATCCATTGCATCTGTTCGTCGGGCCAACCGATCTGACTTTCGCAACGACGACCGTCGGCTCGGGATCGGCCGTGGAGTCCCTCCTGAACATCCGGTACCGCGGAGGATCGTCGCTTAATTTCGGTATTGCGACCGTCACGGCGAGTACAACGGCTCTATTCCAGGTAACCCCATGAACACGCAACATCAATCGGAGAAGGGAATCATCGCGATTACGCTGGTTTTGATCGTGGCGTCGATCATAACGGTGTTCGGTTTGTCGGTAGCGCTCATGGCAATCGACGAGACACGAACGGCGACGACGCAGCTCTCCGCGTCCCAGTCGGCGGCGTACGATGACGCATGCGTTACCAATGCGCTGAGCGTGCTTATCAATAATAATTCCTATACCGGGAATGCGAATATTTCCGTCGGAAACGTCAACTGTATCGCCGTCATCGCGAACCCCGGCGGTAACGTGCGCTCGATTAAGACCAGCGCGACCGCAACCGATGCTTTTGCGCGCAGCATCGTTGATCGTTCGTTCGTGAACGTGAATATCGCAACGAATCCATTTACCGTTCTGTATTATAAGGATATACTGGATTAACCTCCGCTATGAAACGAACCGTTGCCATCAATTTTTCCGACTACTCGATCGAAGCGCTGGAGCTTGACCAGGAAAAGCGCCAGCTCATCGTCAAGGCGCAGAGCCGCATTACGTTAGCACCAGGTATCATTGAGAACGGCAAGATCATTCAGTATGACATTTGTGCGGCCGCGGTGCAGCAGCTCCTCGCGAACGCGCAGCCGTCGCCGGTCGAAGGCCATGACATCGCCATAACGATCCCCGAGTCGCGTATGTTCGCGCAAACATTCTCGCTTCCGAGGTCGATACCGCAACAGCAGGTGCCGTCGGCGTTGTTCTCGGAGGCGCGCGAATCGATGCCGCTCGACGTCAAGGCCGTCGCGGCGGATTTCCGTCTGACGGGAAGAACCGATACAGCCGATCAATACTTGTTCGCAGCAACCTACGATGAGCTCGTCAAGGAGTATGTCTTGTTTTTTCAGAAACTGCGGCTGAAAGTCACACTCATAACGATGGAATCGCTCGCGCTGGGCGCGGCGGTGCTTGACGAAACGGTTGACGAGACCGTCTTACTGCTCGATATCGGTGCCCGGACCACGATCGCGTCCATTTTTCAGAAAGGGGAGTTGCGGGAATCGATCAACATAAATATCGCCGGGAATGCCATTACGGCCGCACTGGCCGAAAAGTTGCGCCTTGCCCTGGAGGAAGCGGAACAGCGAAAAATTACTATGGGACTTACGCCCGGCACGGACGGCGGCGCCGAGATGCTCGTGATCCAGGGTCAGTTGCAACCGCTCAAAGACGAGCTTGCGACATTCATCCGTTATTATGAGCAGCGGAGCGGGGACCTGGTTGACAGGATCATGCTTTCCGGCGGCACGGCGTCGATGGTCGGGCTTTCCGATTATTTTGCGGCAAATCTGAACCGGCCGACTGTTGCGGCGGAAGCGCTTCCGCTGTTCGCCGTTGATCGCGACCGTACGATGCTGCCAAAATTCTTGGTCGTATTGGGGCTCGCTCGAATCGCCATGGGCGGCCGTCAGGAGCGCATTAATTTTTTGGAACATAAAGAGAAGGATTGGCAACCGACAAAAAAAGCCATCCGCGGAACCGTTGCGACCGGATCTGTCGGCTCCGCGGTATCGAAGCGGGCCATGCCGTCCAGGAAGCGTCTGCTTTTACTTGCGGCGGTATTGGTTCTCGCCGGAGGGCTCGTGGGATTTTTATGGTGGCTGCGCTCAAGTTCGTCGGTGAAATTCCCGGTAGCGAACCTCCCGGAATCAGAATCGGCGCCGCAGGTCGTTATTGTTGCCCGGCCGTTTGCAGAGGTGACCAACGGACGCCAGGTATCGTTCACGTTCTGGGCATCGTTGCAACCCGATCCGGCGCACCCCGGCGACATCCCGGGGAGAATCGAGAACCTTTCGCCGCGAGCGACCGTCGCGTATGACGACGCAATACTTGATTACGTTCGCCGGACGCTGACTGCCGCGGGAACGACAGTGACCGACGATGCTCTGCAACAAGGCCTCCGGGAATATCTTTCCGATCAGGTGTGGCAGGAAAAACAGGCGTTACTCCAGCAGACCGCACGGAACGAGGGGCTGCGGGTTTTGGATGATTATGCCTCAAAGGAAATTGTAACCGCCGAAGCCCTCACGGAGACAAAGGCGGACGGCAGCACGGTGCGCCAGCTTAACTTTTCTCTCGTTTTTCGCGCGTTGCTTGTGAAGGAATCGGCATTTGCTCCGCTCGAGCAGCAGCAGGTCGCCGATTTTCAGGAACTGAATCCGGGGTGGGTGCCCACGAGGAGACAATACCGCATGAAACTGGAGGAAGGATCGACGCGCGTGCTTGTTTCTGCACTGTATACGTTTTTGCAGCAACCATAAGATCATGTCCTATTTCTTAAAAGCTTTAAAGCTCGACGTCGAAACCGGTTCGCCGAAAATTGCGCTTTTGAATGAGAAAGAAGCGTGGCATTACGGTATCCACGCGGGAGACCATCTCAAACTGACGCTGAACGGCAAACCGCTGTACGTATCGGCGAATACGAGCAAGCAGCGCGTAAAGCCAGGCAGGATAGGGCTCTATAAGGACATCTGGGAAAAGACCAGGATAACGAACGGCGACATCGTGCAAGTCGCTTTTCAGGAAAGCGCCCATTCGATACAGGCGATAAAGCGGCGTCTTTTGGGGAAGCGTCTGAAGTATGAGGAGATCTATTCCATTATTTCTGATATTGCGACTGATCAATTGAGCAAAGTTCAGATAACCTATTTTGTCGCATCCGGCTTCATGCACGATTATACGAACGAAGAATTGTATTTCCTGACGAAAGCGATGGCCGAGACGGGGGACATGTTGCATTTCCCGGGGCTCGTGGCCGACAAGCATTCTGTCGGCGGCCTTGCAGGTAACCGAACAACGATGATCGTCGTCCCGATTCTTGCCGCGCTCGGCATCAAAATCCCCAAGACGTCGTCCCGGGCGATAACGTCGCCTGCCGGCACCGCGGACACGATGGAAGTTCTGGCACCGGTGACCTTTACCGTCGATGAGATAAAAAAAATCGTCGGAAAGACGAACGGATGCCTGGTGTGGGGCGGCGGGCTTTCGCTGGCGCCGGCCGATGACAAGATTTTACAGGTAAGCTATCCGATGTCACTTGAGCCGTACAGCAAGATGATCGTGTCCATTATGGCCAAGAAAGTGGCGACCGGCGTCAATCATTTAATCATTGATATGCCCGTGGGTCCCACCACAAAGATACCGGACATGGAAACGGCCCGCATGCTTGAAAAAAAGTTTCAGTACGTTGCCGCGAAATTCAGCATCAAGCTCAAGGTCAGTATGATTAAAACAAGCGATCCGGTCGGCTTCGGCGTGGGGCCTGCTCTTGAAGCACGGGACGTGTTGCGCGTGTTGCAGCAAAAAAAAGAACGCCCGGGGGATTTAAGCAGAAAAGCCGTCCATCTTGCAGGCCAGCTTTTGGAGCTTGTTGACTATTGTAAGCCGGGAGCGGGCGCTACGATAGCGTGGAAAGTTCTTGATTCCGGCCGTGCGTGGCGGAAGATGCGCGAGATCATCAAGGCGCAGGGCGGCGACCCGAACATTGATTCCGAGCAGATTACGCTGGGTGCCTACAAAAAGTATTACACGGCGGCAAAGACCGGGCAGATCGTATTTACCGACAATAAGTCGCTGAACCTCGTGTGCCGGACGCTTGGAGCACCGTCGGTGAAACTTGCCGGCGTCTACCTGAATAAGGAATACGGCGTGAGCGTACGAAAAGGAGAGCGCTTGTTTACGATCTATGCGGAGAACAAGGAGCGTCTTAATTTGGCCTCAAAAGCCCTGGAGAAACTGCGTATATTTCATATCAAGTGAGTTTTGTGTTGATGCTGGAGCTTTCTTTAAAAAAGTGGTATCCTTATTACAAGCTAAATTCACAATTAAGATATGATTTCAATATCATAATAATAAAAATAACTAAGATTAGGCAAAAATATGCATGCTGACATACAAAAAGGGATACGTTTTGGGAAGCAGGTCTTTATTACTATCGTCTCAGGTTTTCTGGTGGGCATGTTATCAGTGTACGCGGCAACAACCATCAGTAATAATATTGTGACCGGGGGCACGCTTGATGTCACCGGTGTCACAACACTTACAACGATGACGAGCACGCAGGCAACCTCGTCAACATCTTTTTGGATAGGCAGCGGCGGAACCGCAACATGGCTGAATCTTGCCGGAGGCGATTTGTTTGTGCAGGATGATCTGCAGCTCGGTGACCGGTTAACAGTCGGTGGCACTGCATCCTCAACGGCGCTGATTGTTGGCGGAACAGCGACATCAACCAATTTAACGATTGGCGAACGGGCGGCTGCCAATGCGACCACAACGCTTACCCTTGGCGATCTTGTGGCAGAAGCGGCAACGTGCATTAAGATGCGAACCACAGCGGGTGAATGGGTCTATGCGTATGCAACTTCTTCGAGCGCAATGACTGCTCCCGGCTGGGGTCTGCGGTGGACCGCCACAAGCTGTGAGTAATCGCACAGCTATTCATAGCGTATGATCATGAAACGTTTAATCGGCATAGTAGCGGTTGCTCTTTCTCTAGTCGCTGTCCCGGACCTGCTTAAGGCGCAGGATGTGCAGCTAACGGCAGGGGCGACAATTGAAATCACCCTGACGAGCCCATCGGTCACCTATACCTTGAGTTCGACAACAGGCATCAACGCTCTTGCGGTGAGCGACAGCACTCTGACCTTGACGCTTGATGCTGGCGATACCATCACGGTAACGCAGAACAATGGTTACGTGATTGATAATAACTTAGGTGTTGGCACCAGTTGTATTGGCGCAATTACCCGTGCAACTTTTACCGCCAGCGTCATTATAACGTCAGGAGCAACGGCACAAGGCTGCCAGACCGGTGGGTCGGGGAGCCCTATTAGTGACGCGAGTATACGGATTAACAATGGGGCTTCGCAAACATCATCGAGAAATGTGACACTGAGCCTTCAGGCCGGCAATGCGAAGCAGATGATACTCTCGCACCTGGTTAATTTTGCTGATGCACAGTGGGAGCCGTACGCTGAAGCAAAAGCATGGACGCTGACGGACGGTTTAGGAGAAAAAAGAGTATACGTAAATTACTTGAGCACTGGAGGAGAGCAGTCGCAGCCAATGAGTGCGGTGATAACACTTACAGAGGGAGTAACTGCCGCTCCGGCACCAGACGGGTCGGTACCGTCATCACAACCCCAAGCAACTCAGACACCTGTGCTGCAACAGACGGGTGTTCCGTCGGAAGGTGCGCTGGTTAAATTACTCAATGATCCAAGAGTCTATCTCATCTCTCAGGGGTTGAAACGATGGATTCAAGATGAACAAGCATTTACACAGCAAGGGTATAGCTGGAGTAATATCGTCGTGGTTTCTGATACAGCCTTGCAGCAGTATTGGGATGGACCGAGGATAGAGAGCGCGGTAGCAGCCGCTGCTTACAAATTTACGAGATATCTGGCGTCTGGCTCAGTGGGTACGGAAGTTAGTGCATTACAGAAGATCCTGAAGGCGTTGGGGTTCTTTCCGCAGCAGGTTAAGGAAACGGGATACTACGGAACGACGACTCGGAGTGCTGTCATCGCTTTCCAAAAGGCACGAGGGATTACGCCTCTCGGCGTTGTCGGACCTCAGACCCGAGCAGCTTTAAATCGATAGTGCTGAAGTGAGCAAATAACGCATCGCGCAGCCATTTTTTATATTAGAATAGTTGCATTGAAGTAATTGAAAGTATTGGAGAGAATCGGAATTTTTGCATCTCGTGAGCTTGTGGAGCGGCGAAAGCTCTGGTATAACAAAGCTCCTTTTTGTATATGAAAAAAAGGAAAAAAATTGTCGTTGGCCTGTCCGGAGGCGTCGACAGCGCCGTGGCCGCCTATCTGCTTCAGAAGCAGGGGTACGCGGTTCGTGCGGTCTTCATGAAAAATTTTTCGGAGAGAGTCGCACGCGCGTACGAATGTCCCTGGCGCGAGGATCGTTTGTCCGCATACCGTGTAGCGGCTTTTTTGGGTATTCCCATCGTCACGTGGAATTTTGAACGCGAGTACCGCGATCGGGTACTCAAGTACCTGTTTCGCGAATACGGTGCGGGGCGAACCCCGAATCCGGATGTGATGTGCAATAAGGAGATAAAATTTTCCGTTTTTTTGCGGCGTGCGAAAGCGATGGGTATACCGAGAATTGCTACTGGACATTACGCCCGTATTCGACGGAGTGCCGACGGAGTGTCTCACCTGCTGAAAGCGAACGACGCTACCAAGGATCAGTCGTATTTTCTCGCTGCGCTGAATCAACGGCAGCTCGCGGCTGTCTCGTTTCCGGTCGGAGGAATGACGAAGAAACAGGTACGTGCGCTGGCGCGGAGGATCGGGCTCCCGAATGCGGAGCGGCCCGATAGCCAAGGTATCTGTTTCGTCGGTCCCGTCACGATGAAGGCTTTTTTGAAGACGCGCATCAAGCCGAAGCCCGGCGACATCGTTACGACGAAGGGGGTTCTCATCGGCCGCCATGACGGCGTGCACTACTACACGATCGGGCAGCGCCGGGGTATCAATCTGGGCGGCGGTCCCGCATTATACGTTATCGGCAAAGACATGAGACGCAATCGGCTTATCGTCGGGACAAAGAATCAGCTGGAGCTTTTTACGAACACCGTGAAACTGGGATCGTGGCATTGGGTTGCGTCTCCGCACAAATTTCCTTTGCGGTGCACCGCAAAGATACGGTACCGGCAGCGCGACGAGCGAGTCATCATCAGACGAACGGACAAAAACGGAATTGTTGCGCACTTCAGCCGCCGGCAACGTGCCGTGGCGCCGGGACAGACCTTTGCCGCCTATCAAGGCAGTGAGCTTATCGGGAGCGCTACCATTGTCGAATAGGACGATTTTCAGTATAGTTGATACTGCTCGGTTAATCCCCGAGCGTGTCGAGGGGTTAACCGGTTTATGTCAATTAAAATTTATCCTTCGACAAGCTCAGGAAATAAATTTTCATTGTTCTGCTTTCTATGACTTCAAAACAGCTTAAGCATTTATACTTCAAATTCTTTCAGGATCGCGGCCACAAGCTGATCCCGTCGGCATCCCTGGTGCCGGAAAACGATCCGACGGTTTTGTTTACTCCTGCGGGTATGCACCCGTTGACGCCTTTTCTGATGGGTGAGAAGCATCCGCAGGGCACGCGGCTTGTTGATGCGCAGAAATGCATCCGTACCAGCGATATCGATGACGTGGGAGATGCGTCGCACCTGACTTTTTTTGAAATGCTGGGCAACTGGTCTTTAGGCGATTATTTCAAGAAAGAATCGATCGCGTGGAGCTACGAGTTTTTGACCGACAAAAAATATCTGGGATTTGATCCGTCAAAGCTCTGGGTAACGGTATTTGCCGGCGAAGACGCCGTGTCTGGCCAGCCTGGCCGGCAGGCAGGCGGCAGGCAGGGGATTCCTCGCGACGAGGAATCGGCCGGCATATGGAAGTCGCTCGGTATTCCTGTCGAACGTGTCTTGTATTTTCCCCGTAAGGATAATTTTTGGGGGCCGGTCGGAGAAACCGGGCCGTGTGGTCCGGATACGGAGATTTTCGTCGATACCGGGAAAGATCCCTGCGGTCCGAACTGCGGGCCCGGATGCGGGTGCGGCAAATACTTTGAGGTGTGGAACAATGTATTTATGGAGTTCGAGCGGACGAAGGATGGGAGATACATACCGCTGAAGCAGAAGAACGTCGATACCGGCATGGGTGTCGAGCGTACCGTTGCCATGCTGGACGGTGCAAAGACGGTGTATGAAATAGATACGTTTCAGCCGCTCGTCAAAATGGTTCGCGAGCGCTCTGCGCAGTTTAACGAAAAATCGATGCACATCATCGTGGATCATGTCCGCGCAGCCGTTTTTCTGCTCGCCGATGAACGCGGTGTCAAGCCCTCCAACGTCGATCAGGGATATGTTCTGCGACGCCTGATCCGCCGCATGATACGTCATGCGAAAATGATCGGCTTCGATCTGGACAATCTTCCCGAGCTCGCAAAAATCGTCATTCGCGAGTATCACGTGGACTACCCTGAACTGGTCCGTAACGTTCGGGTTGTCGAAGAGGAGCTGATTAAGGAGAAAGACAAATTCCTGAAAACGCTTGAGCAGGGTATCAAGGCATTCGAAAAATCGACACGAAGCGGATCCATTTCCGGCAAGGACGCTTTCGTGTTGTTCTCGAGTTATGGATTCCCGCTTGAAATGGTTCAGGAGCTCGCCGCGGAGAAAAAGATCTCAGTCGATGTTGGCGGTTTCCAGCGGTTATTCGAGGAGCATCAGGAAAAATCACGTACTGCCGCAGCCGGAAAATTCAAAGGCGGTTTGGCCGATCACGGCGAGATGACGACGAAGTATCATACGGCGAACCATATGATGCTCGAAGCTCTGAAGCGCGTTCTCGGGCGGGACGTCGTCAATCAGAAGGGGAGCAATATTACCGCCGAGCGGCTTAGGTTCGATTTCACCTACCCGGGAAAAATGACAGCGGAGCAGATCAGGCAGGTCGAGGACATTGTGAACGGCGAGATTAAAAAAAATCATCCCGTGCATTTTGAAGAGATGAGTGTTGCAGCAGCAAAACAGATTGGCGCAACTGGCGTCTTTGAACATAAATACAGCGATACGGTAAAGGTGTATTTTGTCGGCGACTACAGCACTGAGATTTGCGGCGGACCGCACGTTCAGAACACGAAAGGAATGGGGCTTCTTAAGATTGTAAAAGAAGAGGCAAGCTCCGCGGGCGTCAGGAGGATTAAGGCGGTCCTTACGCCGGACAAGTAACGTATCGGAAATGAAAGAGGGCGATGCGCACCGGCGCATCGCCCGAAAGTTGTCGTGAGTACGGTGTTACACGAGCGATCTCCTTTTCATTGGTTGTTGGTGCACGACGAAGTTCTTCGTTGAATCGATAGCGAGCCCTGAGGCATCGCGCTGTAGCTTCGAGGAGTGCATCCGCTTAACCGCCCCGCATAGGAGGAGGTTGGTACCATTTCGCTGCAAGTTCCAGAAAACACTGTCATTTGTAGCGAATGTGCAATAATAGCATATTGCTTTTTATTTGTCAATATTCATATTTTGCTAATATTAAGGGAAAAATTGTGCCTTTTTTATATATTCAGCCAAATGCGATGAAAGTGCATCCTTTTCAACCGTTGTTTCTTGACACGGAAAGATAAAACTGTATAATTATGGCCAGTTTATTATGCCGAAAGCTCATAGCTTTGCGGCTTTCATGTCTAAAAGCACTGAATGGCAGTACAGCCAGAAGATCAGTCAAAGGGGTTTATTGAGATGGAAGGTGTTGTCGCGGAGCTTTTGCCGAGCGCAACATTCCGTGTCACCCTCGACAACGGTCACGAGATACTCGCACATCTGTCCGGGAAGATGCGATTGAACCGCATCCGTTTGTTACCCGGCGATCATGTGCGTCTTGAGATCAGTCCGTACGATTTAACGAAAGGCAGAATAGTGTATCGCAGATAACCATGAAGGTTCGTGCATCGGTCAAAAAGATATGCGCAAAATGTCAGATCGTCCGGAGAAAGGGACGAGTTGTTAATATCTGCGAGAATCCCAAACACAAACAGCGTCAAGGATAGATAACTGTTAACCATTTGCCGTTAACAGTTACAAAAATCGTTACATGTTAAAAGTTAATAGCTAAGAGTTAAGATGGCACGCATTGCAGGAGTAAATATTCCGTCAGAAAAGCGCGTTGAGATCGCGCTCACATATATTTTTGGCATCGGCCTACCGACGTCGAAGAAAATTCTTGTCCAGCTTTCCATCAATCCGGATACGCGCGTCAAGGATCTCACCGATGACGACGTCAACCGTCTGCGACGAATCATCGAAGATACGTTTAAGGTTGAGGGAGATCTGCGACGCGAGGTCCTGACCAATATCAAACGGCTGAAGGAGATTAACTGTTATCGTGGTACCCGACATGCCAAGCATCTGCCGGCGCGAGGCCAGCGAACAAAGACGAATACACGAACGGTTCGTGGCAACGTCCGTAAGACCATGGGCAGCGGTCGTAAATCGGCGGCACAAAAGACATAATATGGCATCCGAAGAACAGGCAAAAAAGCCGACTACCGAAGGCGCGGCTGAACCCAAGGCAAAGGTCCGCAAAAAAAAGAAGCGGATCGTACCCCGTGGCTGCGCATACGTTCAGGCGACGTATAATAATACGATCGTCACGCTCACCGATCTTGAGGGCAATGTTTTGTCATGGTCGTCAGCCGGAAGAAATGGATTCCGCGGACCGAAAAAAGCGACTCCCTACGCAGCGGGCATTATCTCCCGCACGGCCGTTGAACGGGCGCGAGAATACGGGCTCCGGGAAGTCGACGTATTCGTCAAAGGCGTCGGATCCGGTCGCGAGGCGGCGGTGCGAGGGCTGCACGGTAACGGCCTCGAAGTCCTTTCAATAAAGGATGTTACGCCGATCCCGCACAACGGACCGCGTTCTAAGAAACCACGTCGCGTATAAATTAAAATAATGAATGATGAATAAGGAAAGAGGAAGGAAACTCTTAATTCATAATTCCTAATTCTTCATTCACTACACTATGGCACGCAAGATCGGACCAAAGCATAAACTCTGCAGAACGCTCGGCGTCAAGCTGTGCGACAGTTTTAAATGTCCCGTGACAAAGCGGAACTATCCGCCGGGGCAGCATGGTCCGCGCAAAATGCGAACAAAACTTTCGAACTACGGAAAACAGCAGCGCGAAAAGCAGAAGGCAAAATTTATCTACGGTTTGCTGGAGCGGCAGTTTCACACCACGTTCGAACGCGCCCGAAGATTGCCCGGAAGCACCGGCACGAACCTTTTGGTCTTGCTCGAAAAGCGTCTCGATAACGTCGTGTATCGATCGGGTTTGGCGACGACCAAGCAGGCCGCGCGTCAGCTCGTCAATCACGGACACTTTGCCGTCAACGGAAAGAACCTGGACATCCCGTCCTATACGGTTCGCGTTGGCGATACGATTGCGGTTAAGGAGACAAAGCGGAACTCCGGTTACTGGAAGAGCGTACTCGAGAATACGAAGAAGACGGAGATCCCGGGCTGGCTGACCGTTGACCCGAAGGCGCTGTCGATCAGAATCGTTTCCGAGCCGAAACCGGAAGAGCTGCCTCAGAATATCGAATTGAGTTTGATCGTTGAATTTTACTCGCGTTAATTTTAATTTTTTAAAACAAATCTCGTATGGCCAGTATCTCTGTACCGTCGAACATTACGTATCGTGAAATCAAGGCGAATCTGACCGAGGTCACGATAGAGCCGTGCTATCCGGGGTACGGGACGACAATCGGCAACGGGCTACGCCGCGTTCTTCTCTCGTCACTTGCGGGGAGCGCCGTGTCCGCGGTAAAGATCGAGGGTATCCAGCACGAGTACGACACGATCGAGAACATGAAGGAAGATATCGTGGAGATAATGATGAACCTCAAGAAGCTTCGTGTTGTATCGCACTCAGACGAACCGGTTGTTTTGGAACTTCACGCGAAAGGCGAAAAGGAAGTGACCGCGGGCGATATCAAGAAGAATTCCGACGTTGACGTCGTCAACAAAGATCTCGTCATCGCAACGCTCACCGACAAGAAAGCTGAACTGAATATGGAGATCACGGTCAAAAAGGGTATCGGGTATGAGCCGATCGAGGAGCGTACGGTGGATAAAAAAGAGATCGGTCTGATGCAGATCGATTCCATTTTCAGCCCCATCCAGAATGTCGGGTTTAACATCGAGAGTGTCCGCGTCGGACAGCGTACCGATTATGAGAAGATCGTCCTGACGATCACGACCGACGGGTCCATGACCGCCGAGGCAGCGGTTGCAGCCGCCGTCGTGATTTTGCAGGATCAATTTGCAGCCATCACCACGGCAGAGGTGAATAAAGAGAGTGCCAAAGAGAGCAAGAAAAAGGCAAAAGCGGCAGCGGCTGAAGCCGCGGAGAAGGCGGAAGAAGCATCCGAAGCCGCACAGGCATAATCGATTCATCGCATGCGTCATCGAAAAAAAAGAGTAAAGCTGGGACGGGAATCGGGACCGCGGAGAGCGCTGCTCAAGAATCTGGCGACGCAGGTTATTTTGTATGAAAAAGTACGGACGACGCAGGCAAAGGCAAAAGCAATACGACCGATCGTCGAAAAAATTATTACCCGGGGCAAGGTGAAAAGCGTGCACACCAAACGCATGATCGGCCGGTATATCCGTCAGCCAAAAGCAGTCATGAAGGTTTTGGATGTCTTGGGCCCGCGCTATAAGGATCGAAAAGGCGGATACACGCGCATCATCAAAATGGGGCAGCGGGCGGGCGACGGAGCACCGATGGTTTCCATAGAATTTGTATAATATGCAGAGAAACACACATACCCTTGATGCAAGCGGTAAGATCGCAGGGCGGTTTGCCAGCAGCATTGCCGTGCTTTTGCAGGGTAAGCATAAACCCAGCTATCAGGCGCACACCGATTGCGGCGATCTCGTGGAAGTTTCCAACGTCGGAAAGATGGCCTTTTCGGGCCGCAAGCTGACGCGGAAATTTTATCACCGTTTTACCGGATACCCGGGCGGTATCAGGAGCGTTCGGCTCGACGAGCTGTTCCAGAAGAAACCGGATCTGCTTCTCAAAAAAATGGTTTTCAATATGCTGCCCAAGAATAAGCTTCGGGCAAAGATGCTGAAGCGTTTACGCTTTGTACAGGATAAAAAGTAAGTTATGGTCAAAAAACACGATTATATATCGGCAGTCGGTCGCCGCAAATCGGCGATAGCGCGTGTGCGGCTTTCAGCGAAGGAAGCGGACGGGCTTAAAATTACTGTCAACGGGCGCGACATGAAGGATTTTTTCATGTATCAGGAATGGCAGAACGTGGTGACAAGCCCCTTGACGCTGACCGGAAATCTGAAGCGGGAGGTATCGGTGCTGGTGCGGGGCGGAGGAACCAACGGACAAGCGGAAGCGATCCGTCACGGTATTTCACGCGCACTCGTTTCGCTCGACGAGACGTTAAAGGCAACTCTTCGTAAGGCGGGTTATTTGACTCGCGATCCTCGCGCAAAGGAACGGAAGAAGCCTGGGCTCAAGCGCGCGCGCAGAGCCCCGCAGTGGAGCAAGCGGTAACGCTTGCGACACCCTGAGCGAGCGAAGCGAGCCGAAGGGTGGTCGAAGCGCTAGCGTAGACCCGCCGAAGCTTTACGCGAAGGCGGGAGTAGCGTTAGTTTTAGAGTGAGGTCTTGCGGCGAACACCAAACCGTTCTTTACATTAGGGAGCGTGCTTATGCGTTTTCAGGTGATCGACTACGACGCGGAGGCCAGTGCATTCTTCGGTCCGATCACGTTCAGCATTATGTTGCTCGTGGGAAAGATATTGCTCGGCTGCATCGATGTTTGGAAGTTCGACTACACAGTGCGACAGGCTGTCGTCGAGTTCATCTGGTTCGCGGGGATTCTATTTTCGCTCATCGCACTTACGGCGATACTGCGCTTTCTATACCTCGTCGCTGTCAAGGCGCCTCGTCTCCGGAAGGAAATTATGAGGGCTGAGTCCTCACGCGCGGACATGTAAACAGCTTGGGGTTTCACGCCCCGATCCTTAAGACGCCATCGGGCATCGACCGACGGCGTTTTACTTTATGTAGAATTTAGAAGTTTGAATTTAGAATGGCATTCCAGATTCTAAATTCCAGATTCTGTCTTCTTTTTTGTATCCAGCGCGCATGTTATACTTATATAAATGACGCTTACGGGGAGCACTATTGCGAGAAACACCTTGTTTTACAGCGCAGCGCTGACGGTGCAAAAGCTGCTCTCTTTTTTTTATTTTTCGTTCCTGGCTCGCTCTCTGGGTAGTGTTACTACCGGTAAATACTTTTTCGCGCTTTCCGTTGGCGGTATCGTTGCGGGCATCATAGACGTCGGCTTGACGCCGGTCCTTGTCAGGGAAACCGCAAAGGACACGCAGCAGGCATCACGGCTCGTAAGCACGATCATCACTTTCAAACTCATACTCGTTTCGATGCTGACAGTCCTTGCCGTACTTTTTGTCCATCGCTTGTTTCCCGATCCGGTGACGCGTCAGCTTGTTGTCGCGGCGCTTATCATAGCGGTGTTTGACAGCTTTGCCATGACTTTTTTTGCGACGATCCGCGCGCATCAAAATCTTTTGTACGAGAGCATCTCGGCCATTCTTTTCTATTGCATCGTGATCGCGCTGGGAACGTACGCGATTATCCAGCGATATGACGTCCGGGTTATCATTCTTGCCCTGCTTGCCGCGAGCTTCTGGAACATGCTTTTCGGTTATCTGATGCTGACGAAAAAGATAGGAACCCGTGTTCGTGTCTTTTGGGAAAGTGTTTCGGCCAAGAGCATCGCCTACGCCGCAATCCCGTTTGCGATCGCTGCCGCGTTCATTAAGGTGTATGCGTACCTCGATACGGTCATGCTCAAATATTTTGTCGGAGATGCGGCGGTCGGTATCTACAGCGTACCGTACAAGATTACGTTCGCGTTTCAATTTATTCCGATGGCGCTTGTCGCGGCGCTGTATCCCGCATTTTCGTATTACTGGAAGCATAACGCGGAGGAGCTGGGCAGAAGTTTCGCCAAATCGTTCCGGTATTTGCTTATCGTGTCGTTACCGATAGCGGGCGGGTTGTTCGCGGTTGCACCGGCTCTCATTCCCTTCGTGTACTCCGATGCCTATACGTATTCCATCGCGCCGCTTATGATTCTTCTCGTTTCGTTGCCGTTCCTGTTTATAAATTTTCCCATCGGGTCGCTTCTGAATGCATGCAATCGCCAAACGCGGCAAACGATACATTTGGGAGTGACCATGCTTTGTAACGCGGCGCTTAATTACGTGCTTATTCCGCGCTACGGGGTCATCGGTGCCGCGGTTGCATCGACGGTAAGCACCATTTTCATATTTTTTCTCGGAATGTTCGTTGTCGCAAAACTCGTGCGCGTCGAATGGTCATCCGTTCTGCGTTTTTCCGCGGGCGCGATCGCCGTAACGCTCGCCATGGTTGCGAGCGTATTCTTTTTTTCCACTATCATGCCGTGGTTTTTGGCGGTCGTACCGGCGGCGATTGTGTATTGCGTAGGATTGTATATACTGCGGGTAGTTACGAAGAATGATGTTGTGGAATTCATGCAACTATTTAAACGATGAATCTCTCTCGACAAATTCAACTCATATTCAATTGCTTACGTACAACCTACTATTTTGTCTAACGGGATGAAAAAAACACTTCTCTTAACACATGAGTATTATCCCTACCGCGGCGGTATCGCGCAGTACTGCTATCAGATATTCAGGCGCCTGCCGGCGGACCGGTATGTGGTGCTCACCGATCAGCGCGACGTCGCCCGAAAGCAGCCGGTCATCGTAAAGTCGCTGATCTCGTCGTTCGTGCGCCCGAGCTGGCTGAAGGGAATTCGCGTTGTCCAGCGGATCGTAAAAAAAGAGGGCATCGAAGTCATCGTGACGCCGCACCTGTTGCCGCTGGGGAATATCGCACTGGCAATGCGCCGGCTGCACAAGATCCCGTATATCGTTTCCTTGCATGGGCTTGACGTCAATCTCGCACTCGAGAAAAAAAGGCACCAGGCCGTCGGTATCCTCACGGCGGCGCAACACGTGATCGCGAATAGCCAGGCCACGCTGTCGGCGGTCCGCGCCGCGTGCGGCGAGATCCCGGCGACCGTCATAACGCCCTCCTATGATGCGGAGAAGCTGATAGTTCATGAGCCGTCACGGCAGATGCTCTTGCGTCGCTATGAGGGCCGGCCGGTCATTTTGACCGTGGGACGTTTGGTGCGTCGTAAGGGGCAGGATACGGTGATCCGGGCCATGCCGCAGATAGTTCGCAACGTCCCTGATGCGCAGTACGTGATCGTCGGAAATGGTCCCGATTACGCTTATTTTTCCCAGTTGATTACCGAGCTGCGGTTACGCAGGTTCGTGGACATCGTTACCGACGTTTCCGATACCTCGCTTGGTGCTTATTATTCGATAGCATCGATTTTTGCGATGCCCACGCGAGCCATCGGCCCCGACGTGGAAGGATTCGGTATCGTGTATCTTGAAGCGGCGCATTTCAAGCTCCCCATTGTTGCAGGCAAGGGCGGAGGAGCGGAGGAAGCGCTGGGCGGTGACAAGAACGGCATCCTGCTTTCGGGAGAAAGCGCCGACGAGGTTGCCGACGCTATCGTGAATTTATTGCATGATCGTGAGCTTTCGGCATATCTCGGCTCGCAAGCCCAGAGTCGCCTTGCATCGCTTCCGACATGGGATGACCAGGCACAGCGGTTCTCCGCTTTGTTAAAATGATTCGACGCAGAAGCACGTATGAAGACATTTGATGTCATTATGGTTAACATGTCCTCGTATGCCGAATGGCAGCGCGGGACCAGCAATCGGAACTATCATGTGCTTCGCGAGCTTGCCCATGACAGTCGCGTTGGAAAAATTCTGGCCGTCGATTACCCTCCCCTCACGATAAAGCGCGGGATACGGAATTATATGGAAAATATTTTTCCCACTCTTTCGGGCGGATCGGTTCTCACGTTCGGCGCCGCCGACAAACTGACGAAACTGGGCGACAAGTTGTTCGTGTATACGAACAGCGCCTTTTTTCTTTCTCCGGATCGCTTTATCAAACGACTGAAAGCCATGGCGCATATCTGCGGACTCTCGGATTACCTTCTCTGGTCTTTTTTCCCGCCGGTCATGGAGTACACGCAGACCCTCGGTCAGAAGCTGACGGTCTTCGACGCCGTGGACAACTGGATCGAGCACCCCTCGTACGTCAAGTTTAAGGAGCGTTTGAAGCGCAATTATCAGTACGTTAAGCAGCACAGCGACGTTATTTTTACCGTCGCGCAGGATTTGATGCGTTTGTTCGACAATCAGCCCAACGTGTACTGGATACCGAACGGCGTCGAGCTTTCGCACTATCAGAGCAAGCACATTCTGATCAATCGTGACATCGCGAATATTCCCAAACCGATTGTCGGGTACATCGGCGTCATACAGGAACGCGTCGACACGGAGCTCATCGTACAGCTTGCCTCAAAGAACCCCACGAAGTCATTCGTGCTCGTCGGCCCGGTCTGGCGGGAGGAAGACAAAAAGACGCTGGCGCGCGCTTCGAACATTTTCTTGCTCGGCTACAAGAGCTACGATGAAGCCCCCGCGTACATACAGCAGTTCGATGTCGCAATGATTCCGCACCGGCGCTCGACGTTCATCGAATCGACGAATCCCATGAAGATGTACGAATACCTGGCATGCGGCAAACCCGTCGTGGCAACACGCGAATCCGGAGCCGCGCTGTTCAACGAGTTCGTGTATCTCGCGGACGATGCCGAGGATTTTAACCGTAAACTCTACCACGCGTTACAGGAGGATTCGCCTGAAAAACAAAAAGCACGCAGGGCCGCGGTTGAAGAGCACTCGTGGCAGAATGTCGTGAAACAGATGCTCGACATTATCGAGAAAAAAATGGGGTATTAACATGGATTGTTCGATCATCATCGTGACCTGGAACGTGCGCGAGCTTGTCGATGCCTGTATCCGTTCACTGCGGGATGGCGCAGGCGCTCTTTCGTATGAGATTATCGTGGTCGATAACGCTTCGTCGGATGGGACCGCGGAGCATGTCCGCAAAACATTTCCGAACGTAATGGTACTGGCGCAGAAACATAATCTGGGTTTTGCGGCAGCGAATAATCGCGGTTGCGAGCATGCACGCGGCAGGTTTTTTGTTTTTTTGAACCCAGATACGGAAGTCAGGAAGGGTGCGCTTGAACGTCTCGTTCGCTTTATGGACGCAGATCAAAAGGTTGCCATTGCCGCTCCGAAGATCGAGAATCCCGACGGTTCTTTTCAGCAGGGATCGATCCGCAGGGATCCGTCGCTGCCGGCGCTGCTGCTGATTCTCCTGAAGGTTCAGCGCCTGTTTCAGGGGGGCCGTGCGCTTTCCTCGTATTACTACCGGGATTTCGATCCGGGAAAGACGCAAGACGTTCCGCAGGCGATGGGGGCGTGTCTCTGTGTCCGCGCGGACGTTATGCGGTCGCTGCGGTATTTCGATGAGCGGTTTTTTCTGTGGTTCGAGGAGGTCGATCTGTGCCGGCGTGTCCGCGCGGCGCAGTACCGCGTCGTCTTCGTTTCGGATGCCGTTGTAATGCATCACGGAGCACAGAGCTTTCGACAGCAACTCCCGCTCCGCAAACAGCTCGAATATAACCGGAGCGCTTTCCGCTATTTTTATAAGTACCACGGTGCGGGAGCCGCGTTGCTCCTCGCCTGCACGATGCCGTTTAATCTGCTGATCTCCGTTTGTTATCAGGCGGTAAAAAAATATGCGCATTGAAGAGCTGGTTCGAACCGATTGGGCCGTCGTAACCGGACTCAGTTTAATCCTGCTGGACGTCGTCTCGCTTGCGGCGTATGTTTTTCCTTTCGTCAACTGGGTAGTGCTTCCGGTCATTGTCGTGGCTTACGCGTGCGCTCTGTATCTGAAACCGAAGGCCGCTCTGGCGGTGCCTTTGGCCGAATTGGCCTGGGGATCTTTTGGCGCATCCCTGGCATGGGACCTGGGCATGTTTCACGTAACGCTGCGCACCCTGCTTTTTGTATTGACGCTCGGCATGTTCCTGTTCCGTATCCGCTCGTTGTCGTTTCCGCGTTTTTTCCGGTCACAATCCGGCGCGATTGCCCTTTCGATAGCGGCTGCGGTCGCCTGGGGGCTCGCGGTAGCTCTTGTTCGCCAGCAACCGTTCAACCAATTGTATCTTGATGTGAACGCATACCTCTTTGGGCTGTATGTCCTGCCCTGGGCGGCGGTGCTGAGACGCGAAGATCTGCCGATGCTCGCATCGGTAGTAGTCGGAGCTGCGATGGCGCTTGCCGGCAAAACTCTTTTTTTGTTTCATGTTTTTGCAAGCGGTTACGAGTTTCTGAACCCCCACTACCTGTACCTGTGGATCCGTGATACGCGGATCGGAGAAATAACGCTTGCAGGAAGCGTATGGAGGATTTTTATCCAATCGCAGCTCTATATCGGCATCGTGCTTCTTGGAGCGATTCTCGCCGCGGGTTTTTCACGGCGGATGTCCTTCAAATATCTTACCGCGGTAAGCATACTTGCGGCGGCGCTCCTTGCGAGCTCGTCCCGTAGTTATTGGCTCGGATTTGCGGTTGCCCTTGTTTCCATCGCTGCCGTGTCGGCTGTCCTGAAATTGCGAATGTCATATGCGCGGACCGCAGTGGCGCTCGGGTCCTCCTTGGTGTGTGCGATTCTGCTGCTTGTTGTTCTGGTCCTTCCCTCGGGCGGCAGGGGAGCGGCGATGTTCTTGGCAGGTCGCATTTCACTGAACGATGCAGCCGGCAGTTCCCGGATGCAGCAGCTTCCGCCGCTTCTGCGTGCGATAGGCAAGCACGTGATAGCCGGAAGCGGTTTCGGGCAGACCGTTACCTTCTCGTCAAGCGATCCGAGGATCCGGACTCCACAGAACCCTTCGGGTACCGTGAACACGTACGCGTTCGAGTGGGGGTATCTTGATCAGCTTTTGAAAATGGGGTTCATTGGTTTCGCGGTCTTTGCGGGCGCGCTCCTGTATCTCGCCTACTGCCTTGCTTCGGCCCTGAAGCGCGCCGGTGATCGTGCGGCACCCATGACCGTTCTTTTCTCCGGTCTCATTTTTATCGCCGCGGTCCATATGACCAGTCCCTATCTGAATCACCCCCTGGGAATCGGCTACCTGGCGCTTCTGCTGGCGATTCTGTATGCTCGTACTGAAAACGCATATGCCCCGAGTCTCCATTAGTTTGGCCACGTACAACAGTGAGCGGTATGCACGGACCTTTTGCCGCAGTTTACTCTCACAAACGTTTACCGATTGGGAGCTTTTGATCGTTGATAACAATTCATTCGATCATTCCGTTGAGATCATTCAGGAGCTGATTCCCAACGCGCGCATTTTTCGCCAGAAAAAAAATTTGGGGTTCGCTCGCGCGCATAATCTGGTAATCGGTTGGACCAGCAGCCCGTACGTGTTCGTCGTCAATCACGACATGATATTCGAGCCGGATTGTCTGGAAAAAATGGTGGCCGCAATGGATCGCGTGGATGACGTCGCGGCGGTGGGCGGCGCGCTTCTGTATTGGGATTTTGAAGAGCACAAGACAACGCGGCAGATCGACAGCATGGGGCTTTCAATTATGAAGAGCTACCGGATCGTGGACCGGCTTCAAGGGGAGCAGATGACGCAACGCGAGGCGGAGCAGGTGTTTGGAGTGAGCGGTGCCATGGTGCTCTTGCGCCGCGCGGCGCTTGATGCGGTCAAGATCCCAGTGCGGAATACGGGCAGTGCACACGGTTTTGAATTTTTTGATGAGGATTTTTTTTGCTACAAAGAGGACGCGGATCTCGCATGGCGTCTTGCCATTGCCGGCTGGAAAAGTTACGTGGACCCTGTTGCGGTTGCCTATCATCACCGGAACGTAACCGGGCAATCAGCCGGATGGCACGACCGGAAGCAGCGCCGCGAGATTAACCGTTACTCGTACCGGAACCACTTACTGATGATCTATAAAAATCATTTTTGGCCCGTTACGCTCCGTCACCTGCTGGCGATCAAATGGTTCGAGTTCCAAAAATTTTGGTATCTGCTGTTTCTGGACCGGTCAAGTTTGACGGGTTTGGGCGAAGCGCTGCGTTTCTATCCGAAGATGCGGAGAAAGCGTCGGCAGATACAGGCGAAACGGCGCCTCACGACACGGGAATTTAACGAGTGGTTGCAATGAACATCGACGTCTCAATTATCGTTTTGAATTATCGGGCTCGCAATCTGATTAAGGAGCAGCTGCGACATTTTTTGTCACAGCAAACGAAGTGCCTATACGAAGTGATCGTCGTCGATAACGATTCGGGAGACGGGATACAGGACGTTCTGGCAAAAGATTTCCCGGGCGTAACTTTTATTCAGACCGGGAAGAACCGTGGCTATGCTGCCGGCAACAACGCCGCTCTTCGGGTCGCAGGGGGGCGGTACTGTCTCATCGTCAATCCCGATATCGTGCTCACTGCCGAAGCCGTTGATCGTCTTTTTACGTTCATGGAAGCTCATCCGCGCGTGGGGCTTGCGGGACCCATGCTCACCAACGCGGACGGCTCATTGCAATACTCCTGTTTGCGCTTTCCGACGGTAGTACTTCCGTTCATGCGAAGAACGCCGTTTGCCCGGACCGCGTGGGGGAAGCGATGGCTTGCCTCGTATTTTATGGAGGACTGGGATCATGCGGCAGCACGGGACGTTGACTGGCTGTTCGGCGCATTCCTGATGGCGCGGCGAAAGGCCGTTGACGAGGTAGGAATGCTCGACGAGCAGTTTTTTCTGTACATGGAGGACACGGACTGGTGTCGCCGTTTCTGGCAGCACGGCTGGGCGGTCTACTATGTTCCGGAAGCAAAACTAATACATTTGCTGCGCCGGTCCTCGGAAGGATCGTTGTGGTCGATCGCCAGTAATCCGCTTGCGCGCGTGCACCTCGGCAGCTTTTTCCGTTACACGAGAAAATATTTTCGGGCGAAAAATCCGCACAGCGGAAGCGTTTGATTGTGGTATACTTACTCGATGGAACAGCATAAGCGAGCCGGATTCATTCATCACGAAAATTCGCGCATCATGTCGGTTTTGCGCGAAGTGGTTTTTGGCTCCGAGGACGGCATGGTGTCAACTCTGGGAGCTCTGACGGGGATTGCTGTCGGTACCAGCAATCATTTTACCGTTGTGCTGGCCGGGTTCGTCATCATTCTGGTCGAATCCATTTCCATGGCCGTCGGCGCGTACTTATCGGAGAAATCGGAAAAAGAGGTTGAACAGCGTAAACTGGACGAGGAACGCATCGAGCTCCGCGAAATGCCGGATCACGAACGTGAGGAATTGGTCGAGATGTATGAGCGTGACGGATGGCCGAAGGATCTGTCGAGCAAGATGGCGGAGGTCGCATCCAAGAACGAGGAGCTTTTTTTGAAGGAAATGGCGTACCGCGAATTGTCGATCGCGCACGGAAAAGAAGAGGCGACGGCGCTTCGCGGCGGTGTATACATGTTTTTCGCGTACATGATCGGTGGTGCAATCCCGCTGGTACCCTACATTTTTTTGCCGATAGCGACCGCCATGCTTGTCTCCATCGTCGTAACGTTCACCGGGTTGTTTCTGCTTGGAGTTGCAACAACGCGTTTCACGCGCCGGGTCTGGTGGCGGGCAGGTTTTGAGATGCTGGTCCTTGCCAGCGCAGCCGCCATAGCCGGCACGATCATCGGCACGCTCGCTAACAAATATATTGCCGGCGCATGAATACGTTTAACGTTCCGAAGAAACGCTCGGTACTCTTTCAGGCCTGGCTCGCGCTCGGAATTCTTTCATGCTTCGCTTTTTTTATATTTCTCGCGAGCGAATCGGTTTTCTTGCGTTCGAGCTGCTGTTCCTGCCCTCAGAACCAGTGGAAACTCGGCTCGGCTGTTTTTGAGGTCGCGTCGCTCGTTTCGTACCCTCCGAATTCATGTTCGGAAGCGCGGTGCAGCCGTTACGGCTGTACGTTCGCCCGGAACATTTTTCCCGTCGATCTGTTCGTGACCGCGCTCGTGGCACTGAACGCGGCAACCATACTGCATGCCAGACGAAAGAGGACCGTTGTGCTGCCGATGAACGGTTGATTTTTAGGTTCGGTACGGGTATAGTGAACGCTGCAGCGGCCTTTTTTTATGTTTTGGGCATATCGCATGCGCGACGAAATCATCGCGCGCTATCAACCGGTTATCAAGAGGGGAGAGCCCCTTATTATTCGTGATGAGAAAACAATGTCCGGCAGGGTCCATATCGGTTCGCTGCGCGGTGTTGTTATTCACGGGGTCATCTCCGAGGTTTTAAAAGAGAAAAAAATAAAGAATCAGTATCTGTTCGAGATCAATGATTTCGATCCGATGGACGGACTGCCGGTCTACGTGGATCAGGAGCGCTTTCGCCCTTACATGGGGAAACTGCTCTGTGATGTGCCGTCTCCAGACGGGAAGGCAAAAAACTTTGCGGATTACTGGGCCAGGGAGTTCCTGGGCATTATTGCAACGCTCGGATTTTCACCAAAGCCGTATTATTCCAGCGACGAATACCGGGCTGGTGCCTATAACGAGACGATTCGCCTGGCGCTCGATAACGCCGCAGCCATTCGGGCGATCTACAAGGAAGTTTCGGGCTCGGTCAAAGACGCCGATTGGTATCCGCTCCAAGTCGTGTGCGAGTCGTGCGGCACGGTCGGAACGACAAAGGTTAACGGATGGGACGGGAACAAGGTCACCTATCGGTGTGAAGAAGCCCTTGTGAAGTGGGCGGCTGGTTGCGGCCATTCCGGCACCGTAAACCCGTTTGACGGTCGCGGAAAACTGCCGTGGAAGGTGGAATGGGCTGCAAAATTCAAGGTGCACGGCGTGCATATCGAAGGCGGAGGGAAAGACCATTACACGAAGGGCGGCGCCCGACAGATCGCAGCCAGAATTTGCAAAGAAATCTTCAAGTATGAGCCGCCGTACGATATTCCGTATAATTTTTTCGTCGTGGGCGGGAAAAAGATGTCATCGTCCAAAGGAATGGGATCAAGTTCCAAAGAGATCGCCGATCTTTTGCCGCCGCGGCTGCTTCGATTTTTGATGCTCCGCGAGCCAAGCAAGGAAATCGATTTTGATCCGTACGGCGACACCATACCGATTTTGTACGATACATTCGACACGTATGCACGGGCATTTTTTGAAAAGAAAGATGATGATTTTGCGGCGTTATTTCCTTATGCGTTTCCCGCCGGTGAACGGGCAAAGCTGAAGAAGATTTTTTTACCGAGGTTTTCCCAAATCGCCTACTTAAGCCAGATGCCGCACATTACGTTAGACCAGGCCGTTGCGGAAATGAAAGGATCGAAGCTGACGGCGGCCGAGCGAACGGAGATGAATGCACGCTTTACCCGGGCGCTTGGTTGGCTCGAGAAATACGGCCCGGAGAAATACAAGCTTACGATACAGACAGAACTGCCGGAACAAACCAAATCGTTTAGCCCGCTCCAAAAAAAAGCGTTGGCGAGTATCCTGCAGTACATGCGGGAGAACAAGAAGTTTTCTGGAGCGGAGCTTCACGAGAAGATTCACGCGATCAAATCGGAACTCGGCATCCCTCCGGTGGAACTTTTCTCGGCGCTGTATCTGACATTTTTGGCAAAGACATCGGGCCCGCAGGCAGGATGGTTCTTGACGGCGCTTCCGCGGGAGTTCGTTCTCAACCGACTTGAGGAAGTATCAAAGCTCAAGTAGTATTAAATAACTATGTTAGACATCAATTTCATCATTGAAAACAAAAAGAAGGTTGAGGAGGCGATCAGGAACAAGGGCATTAAATGCGATTTGAAGGCCTTGCTTTCCGCCGATAAGGAGCGCCGGTCGCTGCTCCAGAAAGTGGAGGAGTTGAATCGGAAGCGCAACGAAAACGCGGCATCAATGAAGCCGAAAGGCGCCAAACCCGATCCCCGGCAGATCGAGGAAGGCAAACGAATCAAGGAGGAACTTGCAAAGCTCGATCCGGCGCTGCGCGAGGTTGAAGCACGGTTTAACGACGTCATGCTCCGCGTGCCGAACGTGTATTCCGATGACACGCCGGTCGGCAAAGACGATTCCGAAAATAAAGAACTCCGGACCTGGGGAAAAATTCCAAAGTTCGATTTTCCTGCCAAGGATCACCTGCAACTCGGCACCGAGCTTGATTTGATTGATACCGAACGCGGCACTAAAGTTGTCGGTTTCCGCGGGTACTTCCTTAAAAACGATCTTGCGCGGCTGCACTGGGCAGTCATGACCTATGCGTTCAACAAAATGATTGCAAAGGGCTATTCGCCTTTCATCACACCGTCACTGGTCAATGAGATCGGGCTCACGGCAACCGGCTGGTTTCCTCTCGTTAAGGACCAGGTGTATCCGGTAGAGGATAAGTTTTTATCCGGAACTGCGGAAGTTGCGCTCATGGGGTATCGTGCGAATGAGATTATTGAAACCAAGGAGCTTCCGCTGAAGTATTGCGGATTCTCGCCGTGCTTCCGGCGCGAAGCCGGCAGCTACGGCAAAGACACAAAGGGCCTGTATCGCGTTCACGAATTTTGGAAAGTTGAGCAGGTTGTTATATGCGAAAACGATCTTTCGGTGTCCCTCGCGTTATTCGAGGAGCTGCTGCACATTGCCGAGGAGATATTGCAGGATTTGGGGCTTGCATACCGCGTACTCGCCATCTGTACCGGTGATATGGGAGCGGGGAAGTATAAGATGTACGATATCGAGACGTGGATGCCTTCACGGAAGAGCTACGGTGAAACCCATTCATGTTCTTTGCTGACCGACTGGCAAGCGCGCCGCGCGAATATCCGCTACCGCGCTTCCGACGGTTCCGTCCGTTACCCGCATACCATGAATAATACAGTGATCGCATCGCCGCGGATTTTGATTGCGCTTTTGGAAAATTATCAGCAGGCTGACGGCACGATTGCCGTTCCAAAGGTTTTGCAGCCCTTGATGGGTGGGCAGAAAAGTATCGGAGCTTAAGAGACGGCCTATGGCGGCGGGCACGCAGCTCATGTCGGTGCTTATGTCCGGCAGTGTTGCCTAGTTTTCACGTATGCGATTTTCAGGATCACAAAAATTGTTTCGTCCAAAAAAAGCACCGTCCTCGCCGGTGTTTACGGCTTCCCGCCGGTCGCTTGTATACCGGGATCATTATGCAAACGCGGACAAGAAGCAATTCAGGCGGGCCAAGATCATCATCGGGTGTATTGCGGCGATTTTGCTTATCCAGAGTATTTTTCATATTCCTGCTTTTCGGCTCAGCGCGATAGACGTGCGCGGGCTGCAGTATCTTTCTGCCGATGAACTTCGTCCGTTTATCGACTCACAACTGATGCGCCGCCGATTCGTGCTGTTCAGGAACGACAATTATTTTCTCTTTAACGCGAGGTCGCTGGTACAGGAGCTCGAGCAGTCGTATTTCATGAGCATACGCGGCATTCATAAAATATTTCCCAACAAGCTCGTTCTTGACGTTCATGAGCAGGTCGGCGGCTTCGTAGTTCAGGAATCCGACGGCTATTTTACGGTTGATCGCAGGGGAGCGAGGATAGAGGATACGCCCGCGCCGCCGCAGGGCATGACCGTACTTGCCGATGAACGTGTGGACCGCTCAAAGCCGGTTGCGGTGGCTTATTTGGAGCAGGCCGCGGCGCTTCATGAGCTATGGAATGAGCGGGTCCCCCGGGGGTTTATCATTGCCGCTTTCAATATGAATGACGAAAACGACCGCATGACACTGACGACGGACAAGGGATTCAAGGTGTATTTCAACACGCAGCTTCCGATCGATGTGCAGGTGGACCGGTTCGCTTCGTTCGTCTCGGATGCCAGCTATGAGCAACCGCGGGAATACGTCGATCTGCGTTTCGGAGAGAGCCTGTATATCCGATAAACGCTTACGGTATATCCGGCCCCCGGATAAACGGCATCGGGTTCTTTTTTTTCCGTACCTGTGATACGCTACGTCCACAATTTTATCTATGATGAATCGACGCTTTTTTTTCTTCATCATCGGCGCATTTGCAGCCATCCTCTTTTTTGCAGGACGGCCGGCACTCGCCGATGAGCTTACCCGCGTCCGTTATGCGGGTTCGTTTCTGAGACAGGATTACCAGGGCCGGCTTTTCTACTGGTATGTGGATCCGGTTACGCAAAAGCGATTCGCGCTGAGCGATACGAACGCGTTCGCCCGCCTGTTGCGTATTCACTCGGTCGGCATAACCACGCGGAATTTGAACAAGATCCCCGATGCGACCGGGTCAACAGCGAAATCGGATGCTGCGCTTATTCAGCGGATGCGCGGATATCTTCTGCTGCAGGTTGACGGTCACGGTAAGACATGGTACGTCAATCCGCTCAATGACCGACGGTACGCGCTGGAACCGACCGACGCCGGTTTTGACGTCATGAAAACCCTTGCGCTCGATATGCGCGATGATCGTCTCGGTGACATCCCCGTGACGCTGGAGAACGGATTCAATCTGATGAGTTTCGGCCAGACCTCTGCGGAAGACGCCGATCTGGTTAATGATCAGACCTATGACACCATGCTGAACCTCCTGTCGCAATTTCATTTGCACAACGATACATTCTCCCGTCAGGATCTGTTCTACGCATCGTTAACTGGCATGGCTGCGGGTACTCATGATCCGTACACGGAGTTCTATACCCCGAAACAGAACCAAAGGCAGAAAGCCGTATTTCAGGGTGATTCGAGTACCATCGAAGGCATTGGCGCGTACATCCAATCAAAGGACAAGAGCATTTACGTCGTTTCCGTTATCAGCGGAAGTCCAGCTGAGCAGGCCGGGCTGTTGCCGAAAGATCAGATACTTGCCATCGACGGCCAGTCGACCGACGGCGTCTCGGTGGACTTCGCGGTTTCTCTGATCAGAGGAGCCGCCAATACGACGGTGCGCCTGTCGATATACCGGCCTTCAAGCGGCGTTACCCAGGAGTATGTCGTAACGCGGAGGCGCATCGACATCCCGACGGTGGACGCAAGTGTGCTCGATAACTCGATCGCATATCTTAAATTTTCGCTCTTCAGTGCCGATCTACCAGGTAAATTCAGTGACGCACTGGCGAAGGTTGTGAGTTCCAATACGCAAGGTGTCATCGTCGATCTGCGGAACAATCCGGGCGGCTTGACGCAATCGGCGGCCCTGGTGGCCGATCTGTGGCTGACGAGCGATCAGGTCATTTATACGGCGCGCGAACGGGGAACGAACACCAGGTACGTCGCATCCGACGGAAGACAGGTCCCTTTGGTACCGACCGTACTTTTGGTGAACGAAGAAACGGCGTCGGCCGGAGAAATTTTAGCATCGGCACTGCACGAGTATCACGCCGCGACGATCATCGGAGCGAGGACCTACGGCAAGGGCACCGGCCAGACGCTTGAAACGTTCGAAGACGGCTCCGGCCTTAAGTTTACGACGTTCGAATGGCTGCCGCCGGACGGACAGAGCATTGACGGAAAAGGAATAACGCCGGATATCGCGGTCCAGGACACCGGATCCGGCGACTCGCAGCTTGATCGTGCAAAGCAGTTTATCCGTTTTGGTTTCTGACCATGAAAGTAGCGGTTATCGGTACCGGATACGTCGGTTTAACGGTCGGAGCATGTTTTGCCGAAACCGGGCACGAGGTCATCTGCGTCGATATTGACGATCGGAAGATCAAGGGTCTGAAAAGAGGAAAGTTGCCGATCTATGAGCCGGGGCTTGGCGACCTTGTCGAGCGTAATACACGGGAAAAGCGCCTTTCATTCGGCACGGATACCGGGGACGCGATCGAATGGGCCGATGTCGTATTTTCCGCCGTCGGTACCCCACCCGACAAGGATCATCGCGCGGATGTTACGGCGATCAAGGACGTTGCCCGGCAGTTCGGGGCGCACTTGAACGGCTATAAAATATTTGTGAATAAATCGACGGTACCGGTCGGCACCGGAGCCGTCTGTCGGGAGTTGATTGCGACTGAAGTGCGCAAGCGTAACGCTCAGCATGAATTTGACGTGATCTCAAATCCGGAATTCCTGCGCGAGGGTGTTGCGGTGGCGGACAGTTTGAAGCCGGATCGTATCGTCATCGGTGCCACGTCGGATCGGGCCGTGCAGGTCATGAAAAAATTATATCTTCCGATCATTGAGAAAGGATCGTTGTTCTTTGTGACCGATAGTGCAAGCGCCGAGATCATCAAGTACGCGTCAAATGCGCTTCTTGCAACAAAAATATCCTTCATGAACGAGATCGCCCAGCTCTGCGAACGCGTCGGAGCTGACATCACCGCGGTCGAAAGGGGAGTGGGACTCGATAATCGCATCGGGCGCAGGTTTTTGCATGCGGGCATCGGTTTTGGCGGCAGCTGCTTTCCGAAGGACGTCGATGCATTGGCGCAGACGGGAAGGGATAACGGGTACGAGTTTCGCATTGTGCGGGCCGTGCAGGAGGTGAATGAGCGTCAGAAAGTGCATCTCTACGAAAAACTGGTGCAACATATCCCCGCCATTGACGGCAGCGTCGTTGCTGTTTGGGGCCTTGCATTCAAGCCGAAGACCGACGACATGCGGGAAGCGCCTTCGATCGGCATCATACAAAAATTGCTCAAAGCAGGGGCGCGGGTGCAGGTTTTTGATCCGGCCGCCATGGACGTTGCAAAAAAACACTATTTCCCCAAAATTCGATACGCAAAAAATCCCATGGAAGCTGTTGTGGGTGCCGACGCGCTGCTGCTTTTGACGGATTGGGACGAGTTCCGGGGCGTCGATTTCGTCGAAGTGAAGAAGCGCATGCGGGGAACCCTCATCGGCGACGGTCGCAATATCTGGCAACCTGAAGAGGTACGTGCAGCCGGATTGGTATATTTTTCGATTGGGAGGCCCTAGCACGGTTCGTCTGTAGCGACGAGCAAATTCATGTTATACTTAGCGGGTATTTTTATAATGGTAACAAATTCTTATGGATCAACAACCCATGCCAGTGCCCGGTCGTGAGCCGGTACCGATTATGCCGACGCCGGCGCAACAGCCGGTGCAGTCGTCAAAGATTACGGCCATGCCCGAACAAACATGGACGGGGGAGCAGGGGAGAGGGGGCATAGGCAAGAAACTTCTTATCATCGGTGCGGTGATTATCCTCGCAGGAGCCGGGTATGCGGCTGCAGCGTATTTTACGAAACTCTGGCCGTTTCAAACTTCCGGATTCATCGACAAACAGCTTGTATTTGCAGGGCTCTTTGGAAAAATACAGGAGATCAATTCCGCAACGTACGCTTCGACGCTCAGCGTGAAGGCCGATGCACGGGAAGCGGGAGCAACACCTTTGACGCTATCCAGCTTTCCGGAATTTCAGGCCGAGGAGCAGATGTACGAGCGTGATGCAAACAGATTTCGCGATGTCAACCGCATCCAGGGGGAATTACGTACCTACCGCGACCGCTATAGTTCGTATCCGGCCCGGTTGGCGGATATCGCCGCACTCGGCATGCTGAGCGTCGCCGAGTATACGTATGTGCCTGATACGCCACGGCAGCAGTATGCGCTCACGGTAACGTTTGAAACCGACGAGGCGCTCAAAGCAGCGCAACTTACCGGAAATAAGAACGCAACAAGCACGACGGGAAAAACGGTCACGTTTACCGCCGGCAGCGGCACTTATTTTTATTTTTCGGCAAAACCGCCGCGCCCGAACTGGGTGAGTTTTTTCGAACAGGGAGAAGCGACCAATTACTTCGACTTTCTTCCTGCCGATTTTGCCGTTCAGGTGAACGTCGGGGGAACGTCCCAGCGCAATGCCGATGCCAAAGCCGATGCGAGCTTCACCCTGGGAGGGGGTGTTGCTTTCGGAGATTTTACTGCCGCTGCCAACGTTGAGGTCCGCAAGAAAGGAGATGTGTGGTATGGGATCATTACCAAATTCCCGTCCCTCTTTTTTATGGATCTGGCCAGTATCAAGAATACATGGGTGCAGATAACGCGTGAGGATCTGCTGTCGTATGGGCAACTGCCGGAGATCGCTTCGTTCGTGGGCGACAAACAGGAGAAGAACAGGAACGCGCTTGAGCAGATCCAGACCATATTCAAGAGCATGGGTGATGAGAAGGTTTTGGTTCCTGATTTTTCATTACCCGACGAAGTGGTCGCCGAAGTTCCGATGTATGCATATGCGGTGTCCTACGATGAGAATAGGGTCGTGGGGTGGTATGAGAAACTCTCGGGAGAGCTGAAGAATAAGTACGGAGACGATGCGCTCATCAAGCTCGACGAGACATCGTTGAAATACATGAAGACCGCGTCGTTCCAGCAGTTCCTGTCGTACATTAAGAATAATACGGTTTTTAAGATCCTCGTCGATAAAAAAACGGGATATCCGTCGCAATTCTCGTACCGGTTCCGTCTTGTACCGGCCGCAAACGTCGCCAAATTCAAGGATAAGCAAGTTACCGTGGAGGTAGTGACAAACCTCACGGATGTGAATCAGCCGGTCGTTGTCGAAGCGCCGAAGGATTTTATGACGTTCGAGGAGGCGCAGGTTGCACTGACCGGCGTAACACCGGAGCTCTATCGCTTCAATACGCAAGTCAGCCGCATCGCCGCGATCCGGCAGGCGCTTTCTTACTATTACAATTATACGGGTATCTATCCTGCGACGCTTGATGATCTGACGAAAAAGAGGGGCGAGGTAACCAAGAAAACAACATTCATGCGGTCTCTTTGGAACGGATACATCGCATTCGGTGATTCCGTTCAGAAACTCTTCGGACTGAGGAAAGCCCAAGCACAGGTATCCCTTGATTTCCCGAACAGCTTCGATAATTATTGGGATTTGCACCCGGAGATCCCGTTCATTGTCTCGGTACCAAAGGATATCTATTCCGGAAACCCATATGAGTATGCGCAGTCCGGCACGGGCGATTATACGCTTCGCTACACGATGCATCTTCCAAAACGCATCACGAATGATGACCCTGAATCCGCGCGAGCGAGGAGTGGGCCTGACATGGACAACGTATTGCTTTATGTTGAGGGTCAAAATACGGCGAATGCAAAAACACTTTCGGTTGAAGGTTCCGCGTCGCTCAAAGTTGATACGGATAGTGACGGTTTGCCCGATACGGCAGAGGCGTACTATGGTTCGGATGCGCGTGCCGCGGATACCGATCATGACGGTTATTCCGATCTCGAGGAGGCAAAGAACGGGTATGACCCGGCAGGACCCGGACAGCTGCCCTATAACGACAGGTGGTCTTCGCAGCTTCAGCCGCCGACGGTTCAGCAGCCGAATGCGAGCACATACACGCCGCCGATTCCCACTGAGAGCAATGCTTTGAAGATTCGCGCAGTAACTACGAGCGATCACATCCGGGGCACCCAGTCGGCACAGGTTACGCTTATCCAATACAGCGATTTTCAGTGCCCTTTCTGTACCCGTTTCAAGACGACGCTCGATCAGGTTTTGAAGGACTATGCAGGCAAAGTCCGGCTTGTATATCGGCATTTTCCTTTACGCTCAATTCATCCGCTGGCGCAAAAGGCAGCCGAGGCATCCGAATGCGCGGCAGACCAAGGAAAATTTTGGGATATGCACGACGAGCTTTTTGCCCTTAATGATGGCGGTAGTTTGACTCTCGATGCCATCAAAAAAACAGCAGGCGATCTTAAGCTCGATACCACGAAGTTCAATGCCTGCCTTGACGGAGGGACGAAAGCGGCAATCGTCGAAGTGGATTATCAGGACGGACTTGCAGGGGGCGTAAACGGAACACCGGCGACATTCATTAACGGTCAGTATGTTGCCGGCGCGTTGCCATACGAGCAGATAAAGATGGTTATCGATCAACAACTGGAGCTATGATGATGCGGCGGCGTAAGCTGCCCGAAGAAGTAGGGGAGTCCGAGCGTTTGCATTTATCCTGTTTTTTGCTTATCATATAACTGAGTATAATATCCCAAACACTCGGTTTAAGACCTATGAAAAAGCAGGTTAGCGAAAAAGCCCGGGCAGACACCCCTCTCCCCAAAAAGGAGACATTTCTGCGTTTTCTGCAGAGCAACAACTATTCCGACGAAACGCTGCAGAATTACGAGCGCGACCTCACATCGTTCGAAAACTTTCTGCTGTATCAAAAAACGAGGTTCGAAGGCATCATGAAGTCCACTATCGAGGATTACAAGGCCTACCTCTTCTCTATCAACCGCAAGACCGCGAAAGGGGCCAGAGCCATGCAGCGCCTTTCCAGCTTTTCGGTGAACCGGATGCTTTCTTCGCTGCGTAATTATCTGAAATTCATGATAGACATGGATGAGTTCGTTCCAATCCCGCCGGAGGCCATTAAACTCGTCAGAACCGAAAAAAAGCATCCTCGCGTTGCCGAATTCGTGGATCTGGTCAGATTGATAGAATCGCCCGAAAAGCTCGAAAAAAATAAATTCACCGGATGGCGGAACCGCGCGATGCTCGAGATGTTGTTTGCAACGGGCATGCGTATCTCGGAGCTCGTCAATTTGCGAAAGGATCAGATCGATTATTCGCACGGCAAGATATTTATCAGAGGCAAGGGTAAAAAAGAACGGTTCGTGTATCTGACCGAACGGGCTTTACAGCAGCTCGACCGGTATATGAAGGAACGCGGTGAGGACCGACTCCCCCACTTGTTTATTCCGGCGCGGGGCAGAAATACCGGTAGCATGTTTAAAGGTATTTCGCCGAACTATTTGCAGTCAAAGATAAAAGAATATCGCGAGCTTTTGAATATCAACGTGCCGACAAGCGCGCATTCGTTGCGGCACGGTTTTGCGACCTATCTTGCCGAATCAGGGGCAAACCCGGCCGCCATTCAGGTTCTCCTTGGCCATGAGTCGCTCGATACGACGACTCGGTATGTGCATGCGTCCGACCGGTATGCGGCTAAAGAACATCGCAAGTTTCATCCGCTGAAGAAGTGAGCGGCCTCTGTTTTACCGGGTGAGCGCTCATCAGTGTATTGTTAGTCGGCAATACCTGGAGGGCAATCAGCCGGAAGCCCCGGTTCGTCCGGTGGTAAATTGTACGGGTTACTCGGGCACGGAAGCGGCTCAGGATAAAACATATGGCAGTGCTGTGTCCCAACTGCACGCGCGAAAGGTTCAGGCGGACATACTATTGGTGCACCCTCGCTGTAAATACCGAAATACGCAATCTGCCCGCATGCTCCTCCGGTCGTTTTTTTGAATGTTCTGAATTCGTAGGTGGTCGCCCAGCTCGCGTTTATAGGATCCTTAGGATTCGTTTTTAAGTATCCTCTGTCCACTAGAAACTGCATAAAGGTACCCGGTGTCTGGAACGAAGCCTGCAGCGACGTGCACGGAAAGCTTCCATCAGTAGTATGAATATCAATAAGAGCAGATAGAATGTTGCGTGCTGCGGCGGTGCGTTGTATGTCCCGAGCTTTCACCCGCGCGGCTCTAAGATTGACCAGTATAATTGTTGAGAGAAAACCAATAATAGCAATAATGACAAGCAACTCAACTAACGTAAAACCACCTGCTCGTTTCATTAATTCAGTATACTACTAAATTAACTATTGAGCTGTCTCCCCTCGGTCACCGCTGGCCTGGTCCTTAGTGATTAAAAAAGAAAAGAGACCCGTTTCCGGGTCTCCTGTATCTCTCCTTTGCCGATCACTACTCCTCTATCGGCCAGGCGTTGGCCTTGCGCATGATGCGTTCGATCTGGGACGTCGTGTGCACCGACTCCGGCACCGATTCATCACTCCGACTGTACAGAGCGAGAAAGACCCAGGTGCCTCCATCGTTCGTGCCCCGCACGCAACACTGTGCTCGTTCGACGAGCGTCGTGCTGTACGGCATCCGATATTCCTGGACCGGCAGCTCACTCTCCGGGTTCAGCAGCAGATGCAAGTCGTTCCGCCTACTCGGTGTCGCGTCGCGGATGTGCTGGAGCGCCCAACTGTTGAGGCCCACGATTGTGATCTGCGGGCCTGGCCTCGAGCCGAGATGCATGGGAGCATCCGTCATTGTCTGCATGGGTAGCTCTCTCTCCTTGAAAGGGGAATAGCGTTCAATGCATGTAGAGGGCCTGTAATGAACAATCGGAGCAGTTTAGACCCTGCATGGCAAAGTGTCAATATGGTGTCGAGGAAACAAAAAACTCTCCCTTGCCGGAGAGTGATTGCAGTCTCATGCCCTTCGACTTCGCTCAAGGCACTCGATTCGCTGATCACGGTCGAAGGTCGAGGTGTAACACCGAGACCGTAGACCACGAGTGAGCCCTAGGCGAGAGCCGAGGGCGAATCGAGTGGTGGGAACAGGCGAGCTGTCAGCTCGAATGCTCGCCTGTTCCCTGTATGAAGTCGGACGTTTCTCCAAAGGTCCCTCCGTGGTTTCTCTGGTTTGTGCTGCTCGTGCAGTCGCCCCGGCTGAATTGCCAGGGCCGCATCCGACCTCACTTTGAACTTAGCACCGGCGAAATAGTTGTCAAGCAGTATGTCATCGCGAGGTCCAATTCCGCTAGCAGGCGGATATTGGACCGTGGCGATCCCGCCGAGTAGTCGACTAACCAGCGAGATTGCCGCGTCGTCGCCCTGACTGAAGCGTCGTGGCTTCTCCTCGCAATGACGGTATAGAAAAAACCAGCGGTAGAGCGAGTCCGCTGGTTGTCGAGCGCTGCCCTCCTGCTGCGGTTGCAGCTAGTCGGTGACGGTTCTGATGGTCCGCTTGCCCTTATCGGTGTCGATGGACACCGTTCCCTCCTCCGCATGGGCGACCTTGATGTGGTTCGCCACGATCTGTCCGATGGTGTCGCCGTCAAGGATCGGCATCTCTTTGACAGAGGCATCCTGGATCTCGGAGTCGAGAGCCCTTTCCCGTCCCCGTTGACGCTCGTCGGTGAACCGTTTCTTCACTGCCCCTCCTTTCGTGGTGGGCGTGCGGTTTGGTGTACGTTGATTAATAATCTAACAGTTATTTTTGAAATAGGCAATGTGTATTGAAAGCCCACCCGGCACTATTTGACCTCTCGACTTCGTCCCGCTCAGCGGGACTTCGCTCAAGGTCAAATCCCGCTTCAAGGTGTTTGACCCCCTTCGCTTAGCCATTTGGCGGCAGCTTCGGGGATCTGCGGTCGCTGCGCGATCTTGACAGGTGAACGAACGTTCACCTATACTATATATATGAGCACAAAACAGTATGGCAAAATAATGGCTTTTTACGAGCAGCATAGGCGGATGCCCACCTATAGCGAGATCATGCGTCTAATGGGCTTTAAATCGAAAAATTCGGCCTATAAGCTGGTGAATACCATGGTTGAAAAAGGCCTTATTCAGAAGGATACAAGCGGCAAGATCGTCCCCCGCCAGCTGACCTTGCCGGTACGGGTTTTGGGAACGGTCGAGGCCGGGTTCCCCTCCCCTGCCGAAGAAGAACTTTCGGACACCATGACCCTGGATGAGTACCTTATCGAAAAGCGCGAGGCAACGTTTCTCTTAAAAGTTTCCGGCGATTCGATGTTTGATGCAGGCATTATGCCGGGTGATCTGGTCTTGGTCGAGCGAGGCAAAGATCCCAAAGCGGGCGACATCGTGATCGCCGAAGTCGATCATGAGTGGACCATGAAGTATTTCCAGAAAGTGAACGGACAGGTTACCCTCGTTGCGGCCAACAAAAAGTATCCACCGATCGTGCCGAAAGATGAGCTCAAAATTGCGGCTGTGGTGAAAGCCGTAGTGCGTAAATATTAATAGTAAGTGTATGTTGTACGATCAAATTTCCAAGACGCTGAATAGTTCCTTGTGTGATAGTGAAAGTACCTACAAGCGATTTTTAAAAAGAGCGGAAGAAGGAGCTCTGACAAGAGACGAAAATCCCCAAACGCATTTTTGCGTTTATTTTTTGCCGTATAATCCTAAAAATAAAACGTTTTTTATTGTTCACCATAAAAAGTCCGGCTTATGGCTCTCCCCTGGCGGGCATATCGACAAGGGCGAGGGGATTTTGGAAACGCTGAACAGAGAAATAGAGGAAGAACTCGGTGTAAAAAAATACTTCCAAGACACTCCCCTGCCTTTCCTGTTTACCATTGTCCCTGTCGACAAAAAAGTTCGGCCTTGCACAATGCATTATGATATGTGGTATCTGATGCGCACCGACGGAGCGAACTTTAACGTTGATCCTCGGGAGTTCCACGACACGAAATGGATGACATTGGAAGAGGCACGGAAAATTATTGTTGATCCTGCAAATCTGCGGGCGTTAGAAATAGTGGCGAGGAAGTATTAATTTTTATGAAGAAACACCTTCTGTTTGTTTGCAGCGGTAATCTTGATCGCAGTCCTACCGCCGAGGCGCTTTTTAGCGATTCAAAACAATACATGGCAAGATCAGCCGGTACGCATGAAGAAGCCGTTCGGAGAATAAATCAGGAATTGATTGACTGGGCCGATAGTATTTTTGTGATGTCGGAAAAAGAAGACGGCCATCTGACATTTCTCAAGACGCACCTTGACCTGAAAGGCAGATCGGTCTATGACCTGGATGTTCCTGATCGATGGGATCGCGACGATCCGGAGCTGATTCAGCTGCTTATAAAAAAACTGAGGGCGTATCTGACACTATGAATTATTATCGGGGCTTTGTTATTGAGGAAGCTGTTGATTTTCACTCCTGAGGTTACGCAACGGGAGCGGTAGTACCTTAAAATATTTTACGCGAGCTACTACGCGGCTGAGAGGCCTCGCGCCTCGTCCATAGTAAGTATGCGTTTTCCAGCAAGAGTGGTTACCAGGCGATTTTGCGTTATGTTGAGATTGCGGAAACCGGAGCGAAGATCAGCGAGATGTGCTTCGACATGATCCAGACGACGCCCGTGTTCATCAAGGCGTTGTTCAAGGCGTGCGATATCATCTTTCGTGGCCATGTGGGCAACGACATCATTCTGTATGATGAGAGCAAGATCTTCGACGGTCATTCGCTTTTTCTTTGGCATAGTGAGATATAAGCATAACGAACTGGTCAGCATGGTCAAGAGGATTTATGCTCAGGAAAGAGAGCCGTCTTGTGATGCGACGGCCTTAACCGTTTGTAAGTGACTTCTGCTCTGCTCTACGCTGATGCTTTAGTTAACGTAAGCGCTTTGTGTATGATCGCAACACTATCAACCGGATTGAGGAATTTAAGAGCCTCAATCTTATCGAGATCGATCCACTCGGCAATTTTGGCATATGCTTTCTCGGTTTCGTCAAATCCGTCTGTCGAGAGCCGTCCTTTTACAAGAGTAACGGTATAGTAAATCAGTACGGTGTTTGCGGGTTGCGTGCTCAGTTTTGAGTATTTAGGATAAAAAAATGACGATTCGCAGGCGATCAATTGTTGCGGTTGGACAGTGAACCCGGTTTCCTCAAGGAATTCTCGTACAAGACCTTCGTGTACCGTTTCATGCAGTTCCATGCCGCCACCGGGAAAATCGTACCCGTCCCACTGCGGCGAGAGAAGAATTTTATTATCTTTGATGAGTATGCCGTATACCGAAGGACGGAAGCGCAGTTCGCTGCTGTCGAATTCGTATGTCTTGCCGTCGATGTCATGGCAAATAACTTTTTTTGAATTTTTTGATGGCATGAAGGTATTTTGGCAGATACTGGTTCTTTGGTCTAGTTCATTGAAATGGTCTGTCATTGCGAGCGCCTGCCTGCCGGCAGGCAGGAAGCGAAGCAATCCCGTTGAGATTGCCACGCCCCGCACTACTCGAACTCGAGTAGTGCGGGGCTCGCAATGACGGAATAAAAAACTCCCCGGCTCTCCTCCACTCACGTTGTTCGTGAATGGGATTGAGCCGGGGTGGATACCCCGCGTCCTTAACGGACGTTGGGTCGAGCCGGGACGGTCCGCAAGCGGTGGTCGCCCCAGAGCAGGATGTTTGCCGCGATGAGAAACGCGAGGCTGATGCTGCTCACGGAGTACACCTCGACGGTTGACGTCGCGGAGAATAGGAACAGCAGACTTGCCGAGCCGCACGCTGACATGAGGAACTGCAGAGCGGTCAGATGGCGAGCGACGAAGCGTCTCATGGTCTCCTTTCTATTGATTGAGCCGGGGTACAGGAGCCCTTGCGAGCGTTAATGAACGGTGAGCTTGCCTCTGCCGCCGGCCTTGCCATCATCTGTGATCGTGACCCAGTAAGGGTCGCGAGCATAGAGTTCATATTCGAGGCGCTTGAAAGGAAGCATCTTGTCGGCTTCGAGATACAATACAACTCGAAGCCCTCCTCCTTCCAGCTTGAGGTCCTCGTATACTGCAACCTTGATGGCCGCGCAGGAGAGCACAGATCCGTGCAAGCCCTGGTCCGTGGGCGGGGTCAGCTGTTCTTTGAAGCAGGCGGTCTTGCCGACGATCTCGCCGAGGTTTTTTGGCAGGCCTGCCTTCCCCAGAATGCGGGCCTGTAGAGCGTCCTCGAACTCGGTGCCGGTGGGTGGTGGTGCGGGATTGTCCGCCCAGACGATCGCGAATATCGCGGGAACGAGCAGAATGACGGAAAACGTTGCTAACCTCTTCATCGGTTTCTCCTCTGTTGAGGGTTGAGTGCGAGTTGGAGTTGATGGCGTCAGCTTGTCGCTTGCGCTGACCATTCCTCGGTCACGTCCTTGATGGCCGACCAGCGTCGGTGTCCGATCGGCTGGTCGATCGGCATGAAGACCAGGTAGAACTTGTTGTCCCATGTCTTCACGACGCGCCAGTCGAGCGCCAAACTGCACCGTACGATCTTCCCTTTGGCCTTGGCGCCGCCGGGGAGTTCGAAATCCATCGTGCAGCCGATCATGCTCTGGCCCATGTAGGTGCCGCTCGCCGCTATCCCGCAGAACAACTGGTGGAGCGCCCAGCGGTAGCTGGGCAGCTGGCGGTACAGGATGATCAGCAGACCGATGGCCGCAATGAACAGGACGGGATTGTCGTGCTTGATGCTCAGGCCTGATCCTGCGGCGAAGGTCATGATGGTCACGATGCTCCACCACAGGAACAGCAGGAGTTCCTTGCCGGTCGCGGTGATGGTCTGCTTCTCGGTGTCGAGTTTTGGCATGGTGCCCTCCTTTCAGAGTTTCGTTGCGATCTTGTCGCGGTTGATCCACAGCGCCGAAATGCCGTAGAAAATGGTGAGTGCGACTGCGGCCGGATGCGTGTGCCAGGCCATCCAGAGGCCGACTGCTGCGACCGGTATGACGCCGAACCAAAAGTTGCCTTTGGCGATGTACCAGGCGACGAAGTGTTTTCCGGTCTGCGTACATACCCACCAGAAGATGAACAGCGTTGCGGCGAGCATAAGGATCCACACAAGGTCCCCGGGCGGCAGATGTGCCTGCCACCAGAGGTTGTACTTCTGGGAGTACCAGTACGCCGACGGGACAAAGACCCAGTAGATGGCAATGTCCGAGTACAGATCGGCTGCAACGCCGAACTGAGTCACGACATTCCATCTGCGTGCGAGCTGTCCGTCAACAACGTCGGTTGCAACGCTCACCATGAAC
>Ga0154967_130_pt5 | contig 25331 bp, 25 predicted proteins | sample RifCSPhighO2_01_FD_105935 | JGI IMG/M metagenome (GOLD analysis project Ga0154967, IMG submission 105935) | Candidatus Komeilibacteria bacterium RIFCSPHIGHO2_01_FULL_52_14
GACACAAAACCGCACCTGGAAATCGAAACGCATGACGTCAAAGCGAGCCACGCAGCAACCGTCGGCCGCCCGTCGCAAGATGAACTCTTTTATCTGCAAACGCGGGGTCTCGCACCCGGCACTGCGTTGCGTTTGCTCGTTCAAGGGTTTCTGGCGTCGCAGCTTGCTCCCTTACCGCTTGGCGGATTCCATGCTAAGCTGAAAGCGGCAATTTCGCGAAAAATCGACCGAATGTTCGTATGAACCCCGTTAGAAGTGTCTGCTTGCTTCTTCTCAGTAGCCGCGTATAAAAATTATTTGAATGGCAACTCAAAAGAAAAATAATAGTCGCGCGTCGACTTCTAACGGGGCGAACCCCTACCGCAAGGATTTTCCGATATTCAAAACAAGAATGAACGGCAAGCCGCTCGTATACCTCGACAGTGCGGCGACCTCGCAAAAACCGCAGATGGTGCTTGACGCCATTTTTGATTTTTACACCACCTACAACGCAAATATCCATCGCGGAATCCATACACTCAGTCAGAAAGCCACCGACGCGGTTGAAGAAGCTCGCGAGAGCGTTGCAAAACTCATCGGTGCCAAGGAAGCCGGCGTCGTGGTCTTCACATCCGGTACCACGATGAGCATCAATCACGTGGCCTATGCATGGGCCGAGCGGAGAATGGCACCCGGAGACGAGATTATTCTTTCGATATCGGAGCATCACGGGAATCTGGTACCGTGGCTGGAACTCAAAAAGAGAAAACGGGTCAAGCTTTCATTCGTACCGCTCCTCAAGAACTTCGAGCTCGATTACGCGGCGCTCGAAAAGATGGTTTCCAAAAAAACCAAACTGATCTCGCTCGTCCATATCTCGAACGTGATCGGCGTCGCAAACGACGTTCCGCGCATCGTACGCATCGCCAAACGCGTCGGCGCACGGGTTCTCATCGATGCCGCTCAGAGCATTGCACGAGAAACCATTACCGTTGCCGACTGGGGCATCGATTTTCTGGCGTTTTCAGGGCATAAAATGTACGGGCCCACCGGCATCGGTGCGCTCTACATAAAAAATGATCTTGCCGACAGCATGGGACCGTTCATGTCCGGTGGCGGTGCAATACTGGAAGTGACGCAGACGTCGGTAACCTACCTGAAACCGCCACACGGATTCGAGGGCGGAACCCCGCACATCGCGGGCATGATCGGTTTGGGAGCGGCCGCACGCTATATCCTCAAAAAAGGAATTGCCGCGATCAAAAAGAACGAGCTCGCCGTTTCCCGCTACGCGTATACCGAGATTTCCAAAATTCCCGGCCTCACCATGTACGGGCCGCCAAAGACGCACGGCGTGCTGGCTTTTGCCATAAAGGGGCTCCATCCGCATGACATTGCGGAAATCCTTAATCGAGCCGGAGTCGCGATTCGAGCCGGCAATCATTGCGCCATGCCGCTCCATCGCCACCTGGGCGTTTCAGCAACCGCGCGCATTACTCTCGGCTGTTACAATACGCGCGAAGATATTGACGTAGCCGTCAAGGCGATTAAAAACGCACAACGAATGTTTGCTTGACTATGCCGGAAGATGTCTACCGCCATCATATCCTCGATCATTACCGAAGCCCGCACAATTTCGGAAAACTGAAGAAACCGACGCACCGGGCAGGCCACGAAAATATCAGCTGCGGCGATCAGGTGCAGTTCGAAGCCCGCATCGTCAAAGGGAAGATCGCGGAGATCGCCTTTACCGGTTCAGGTTGCGCCGTCAGTGTCGCCAGTGCTTCGCTTTTGAGCGACCATGCGCTGGGGAAAACGCACGCAGCTCTTAAAAAACTTACAAAAAAAGACATTGAGAAATTGCTGAAAATCCCCGTCTCACAAGCGCGCGAGCAATGCGCGATGATGCCGCTCACCACGATACAGGAGCTCGCGGCCCTGCATTAAAAATACTTGAGCAACTCCTGATAGTTCAGAATGTTGAACCATTGGTAGAAAAAACCGACGTATCGCCCGTACGTGTTCGTCAGCATAAGAAAACCCAAAACCACCAGCGCCGCTCCTCCGATTTTCTCAATGACGCCCAGGAACGGCGTTATTTTTTTAAAGTACGTGACCGCCGATCCGGCTGAAAACGCGATAGCAAGAAACGGTACCGCGAGCCCCAGCGAATAAATGGTCAGTAACAGCGCACCCTGTCCGACCGTTGCCGTCGCTGAAGCGACCGTCAATACCGATCCTAAGATAGGGCCCAAACACGGCGTCCAGCCGAGTGAAAACGTTGCACCGAACAACAGGGCGCTCACCGGTTTGCCCGGCGTCAGGTGCACGAGTGCTCCGATGCGATGCTCGATATTGAGTGCCCGCATGCGAAGCACGCCGAGCATGAATAGACCGAAGAGTATTACGAACAGTCCTCCGATACGACTGAGGTATGGGCGATAGGCAATCAAGAACGCTCCTCCTAAACCGACCGCCATGCCGAGTAAAATAAACACGACGGAAAAACCAACGACATAGAGCACCCCGTTCAGCATAATGGAGTTGCGCAATACCATCCTGTTCTCACGATTCAAAACGCCCGTCGTGCTTCCGCTGATAAAGCCAAGATAGGCCGGAAGCAGCGGCAGGGTACACGGAGCAAGGAAAGTCAAAAGTCCTGCGAAAAAAACAGGAAGTGCGAGCGGGTGCATAAACGTATCCATTAGTATACTACATCCGCAACATCGTCGCTCCCCTTGTCAAAACATGATGACAAGTATAGTATACGTTGTTTGGCCCTTTCATAGACGTGGCACGCACACTCTCACACATGCGCGATCCAATAACCGGAGGAGATCATGAGCCGCAACAACGGGAAGATGCCGCCGTTTCCGAAAGGATTTTATGTACAGCACGAGACGGTCGGCACGGTACTCGTGCGCGACCATGCCTGGGAGAGATTCCACGAATACTGCCCACGCGACGAACAATCGGTCGGCGGACCGTTCATGCCGACCCAAAACTTCCTCGCATGGCTTTTCTCCACGTCCTTCGAACGTGCCGCAACCGTGACAGGAGTCGCTCGCCCATCGCGACAGCGTTATCCGTGGAAGCAGCTTCGCTTCTACGATCCGCGGCTCGATCTCACGTTCATCGTCGCGAAAAACGACGGAAGACCGCTTCGCATGATGACCGTTCTCAAGGGCCTGTAGCGCCCGAACGTCCGGCTTCCAAAAAGCCCGCCAAGTAACCCCTCACCATAACACTGGCAAGGGGAGAACGGCGGGCTTATTGTATTACGAGCGTCGCCTTATAATGACACCGTGACGGAAGTCGACGCGGAGTACGTTCCTTCGAGCGGTTGATTGTTGGCAGTCGTAGCTTCTACAACGGTCGCTGTTGTGGTCGTGAGAAAAAAGGTCGGGAAATCAATTGACACCTGGGCCTTTGCGGTAAGCCCAAAAAGCCACGCGAAGATACGTTTCAGGAACGAGGGTTTCTCGGCATAGGGGGATTTGAGTTTAAACGTCAGATCCGTCTGCCATGTATCGCCGCGCTTCAAAAGGCCGCCAGAACTTAAGTCGCATAGCTGCGGATCACTTGACGTATCAAGAGTGCACGTATACTGGAATCCCGACGGGAAGGGCGGAAAATCGATCGATACTTGCGCATGGGCCGTTGGAATAAGTGCATTTCGGATACCGTTTGACGTCTTCGTCTCTCCAGTGGTCATCGAAACCGGAGGTACTATGTACTCGAAAATATTCGGGTCGTATTGATAGGCAAATACCAATTTTTTAACCGACTGCTTCCCATTGTTCGTTGCCGCGACCGTGAAGTCATAATACGTTCCGCCGGCGGTTCTTCGTATTCCCTTCAATTGGTTCGTGAAGCCGAGAATCGAAGTGGTGGTTTGCGGTGCGGCATAAACACCCCGCACGTTCCCCTGCTCACGCACGTATGCAAAATAATTCAGACCGGCGCCAAAAAGAGCTTCCTCCAGAAGCAATCCGAGAAAAAACGTCGTGATGAGGGATAAAACGAGAGCAATGAAAAGCGTGTAATGCATCCCGGGAGTTATCGTCGCGACGTGCGTTTTTTTGTCTGGCATACCGTTGGGTGTTTAATAGTAAACCGTTGTAAGTATAGCATCATGGCGCGGGCTGACAACATGAGCTCTGTACGATACTTGCATTCTTCAAGAAGAGCCAATCCTTTTAAAATCGAACCATGACGATACTTTCTGGACCGATTCAGGCATGAATCCGGTCTCAGATAATCTGATGCTGGTTCGACGGGAACGTGACCGCTTTCTTGATATCGTCGGTTCCCGTAATCCAGCGCAGGATTCTCGACATTCCGAAACCGCAGCCGGCATGCGGCACCGTCTTTTCTTTGATCCGTTCAATATACCAGGAAAAATCATCCATGCTGCCTCCTAAGCCCAGGAGGCGTTTGAACATCCGCGAGTTCTCAAGGCGGTGTGTCAGTATTTTCGGATCGTGGACGCGCGCCGCGGAGCCGACCGCTTCCCCTGCGACCGGAAGAATAAGATCCGCTGAAAGGACCCGTCCGGGATGTTCCGGATCCGGAAGCATGTTGAAGAATTTTTCAACCTCGATTTCTTTACCGTGATCGTACATCGGATCCGGATACCGCGTGATGAACAACGGATGATTGTCAAACTGCTCAACCAGCTCCTGTTCTTTGCGACTGTCGATATCGTCTCCCCAGGAAAGACCGAGTCGTTCAACGGCTTCATCATACGTGAGCTTCGGAAACACCGATCTTACCTGAGACAGCCGCATGTCGTGATCGGGAGTTAACCCCATGGCGTTCTGCTGCCGCCGGTCCAGATCGAGCAGATCCTGCGCGATCGCGTAGACGAATCCCTCGATGTACGAAAGCAGATCGTCAAAGGTACCCTTGAACTCGATCTCCATCATCGCAAATTCGGTCAGATGTCTGTTGTCGCTGCCGGCTTCCGCGCGGAAACTGGGGCCTACGCAAAACGTTTTCTCAAGATACGGAACAAATGCTTCAAGATAGAGTTGCCCGGTCTGCGCAAGATAGGCCTGATGCTTGCGATCGTCCGCTCCGAACCAGCGGAAATCCTTATTTGAACTGACCTCAAAGAGCGTGTTGACGTTCTCGCACGCACCGGAGGCGCGCACCAAACGCGGCGGAAACAATTCGATGAATCCGTGTTCGGTAAGATACTTCCGCCCGGCCTGAAATACCTGCGCTTCAAGAAGCGCGGTTGAAACTTTTTGCTGCATAGTGGTTATTGTTCTTAATAAGCTTTAAAAAATCCTCCCACAAGGGAGGACTATTGATGGAACAGGGGTACCCGCCTTCGTCCCGCAATGCAGGACTTCGGCGGGTTATGCGCCTTATGGTGATTTTTCGTTTTTTTCTATTCATGTCAGCGAATTCTGTTATAGAAAGTTGAGTTATAAGATCCGCCAAAAGATCCACTCTGCGCATCTTTTGTCGGAAGCGGACTTGTCGTCCGAAGCTTTAGCGAAGGACGATAAAAAAACGTCCCCTGACCGGGGACGGATTCCCTTCGTGAAACACTTGATATTCTTTGTATGCCTCTTGGCATTACATAGAATGATAGCAGAAATCTCATTGGCGCTCAAGCCGTGAGCTCCTAATGATGAAAGTACCTTCGATAATTGACAAAACAATAGTAAAATGATATATTACTTTCTTCCCAAAATAAGGAGGGTACATGCTCTTTCAGAAGAAATATAGTCCTTTCTGCATTGTCGCCGTCATTGTCCTGACGGTGTTCGGAGTAGGGTTTCTCTACTACGACATCCGGCAGATCTTGACCGGCACGGTCGATCCCAACCAGTACTGGCCGTTCCTGCTCCCCCTCTACTTCGCCTTCTGGATCGTAATCGTCGTGTGGATGGACAAACTCAGCCACAAGTCGCCTGCGGCCGAAGCGCGCATGAGGGACGAACTGAAGAGAAATTCGTCATCACCCGGATCATCTGCCCCAAGGCAGGTACAAGGACGGTAGCATCGGCTAGCCGACGGACCAGAGGTCCCGCCCAGACGCCCGAGATAACTTCAACGGCGTTTTTCATTTTTCTGCGAAACAAGAACGTAACACTTCTTTTTTATTTAGTATGAGAAAATTCCCCGTACCTTTATGTTATACTAATATGCACATAGATAATTTGATACACAACAGATGGCCGTTCTGCTGATATTCGCTTTCCTGGGAGGCGTTGTCACGATTCTATCTCCCTGTATCCTGCCGGTTCTGCCGGTAGTGCTTTCCGGATCCGTTGCCGGCGGCAAAAAACGGCCGTGGGGTATTATCACGGGGTTTGTTGTCGGATTTACTTTCTTTACACTTTCTCTCACTGCTCTGGTGAATGCCTTCGGCGTTTCGCCGGATCGTCTTCGCACCGTCTCGGTATTCGTAATTTTTCTTTTCGGTTTATCACTGATCATTCCGCAGATGCAGCTTCTGTTTGAACGCGGCATCGGTTCACTCGCCTCTTCCGTACCGCAAGCGACCGGGGACGGTTTCCGCAGCGGCGTGCTGATCGGCTTGAGCTTGGGGCTTATCTGGACGCCGTGCGTGGGGCCCATCCTGGCTTCCGTAATTTCTTTGGCACTCACCGGGCGCGTGACCGGATCGGCGATTTTTCTTACGCTGGCCTACGCCCTGGGCACCGCCATCCCCATGCTTGCCATCATGTACGGCGGTCGGCAGCTTATCGCGCGTGTGCCTGGCCTCATGCAGAATACCAGTAAAATTCAGAAAGCGTTCGGCGTGCTCATGATCATTACTGCGATCGGCATTTACTTCAACTATGACCGGGTGTTTCAAAGTTATATCCTGGACGTGTTCCCGAATTACGGTAGCGGATTAACTACTTTAGAGAATGCCCCGATAGTAAAAGATCAGCTGGACAAGCTGGGCGGTGCGCAGGAGCAGGATAACGGCGGCATTCTTGCTCCGGAACTCATTGCCGGTGGAGAATGGTTCAACTCGGCGCCGCTCAAACTTTCCGAGCTGAAAGGTAAAAAAGTCGTGCTGCTCGATTTTGTGACCTACTCCTGCATCAATTGCATACGCACGTTCCCCTATCTCAAGGATTGGTGGAGTAAATACCGCGACGACGGATTGGTGATCATCGGCGTGCACACGCCCGAGTTTGAGTTTGAAAAAAATCCCGACAATGTTCGTAAGGCCTTGGCGGATTTTGGTCTGGAGTTCCCCGTCATGCAGGACAACGACTACGCTACCTGGGAAGCATACGGCAATCGTTACTGGCCGAGAAAATACCTTATCGATATTCACGGCAGGATTATCTATGACCATGTCGGCGAAGGCGGCTACGACGAAACCGAACGTCGGATTCAAACCGCGCTCAAAGAACGGGCGCGTATCCTGGGTGAAACCGCCGATATGCCGGATACGACCGGCGAATTGAGCATCGATCCCGCGCTGCAGCAGAATGCGGTTGGAAGCCCGGAAACCTATTTTGGTTCTGCGCGTAATGACAGCTTTGCGAACGGTACTCAGGGTACGAGCGGGCGGCAAACACTGACGGCTCCTGCCCAAATTAACACGAATCGGCTTTATCTGGTTGGCACGTGGGATCTCGCCGATGAGTTCGCGCAAACCGCCGCGCACGGCAACAAGATCATTTTTCGCTACAAGGCAAAGAATGTTTTTTTGGTCGCGGGCTCGCAGCATCAGGTAGTCCTAACGATCCGGCGCGACGGTAAATTGGTCGGCGCAGAGCGCGGCAAAGACGTGAATGCCACCGGTACTCTTGAGGTTTCGGAAGAACGGCTCTATCACTTGATCGGTGATCCTTCACTCGGCGAACATACGCTGGAAATTGAAATAGCAGATCCCGGTCTGCAGGCCTTTACCTTTACGTTTGGATAATATTTTTTGTGCGAAGATACTAGTATGCCAAAAGTTGTAAAGATACTATTCTATGTCTGCATGGCGGCTGTCATCACCGGATGCCGGCAGCAGCCCATAGTTCAGCAGGATCGCTCAAATAGTGGCCAAAGAGTAGAGATCAATACCGACTCTTCTCTTCCTTCGGAAAAACAGGAAATCCAAGAGGAGGTTCGAGTTGTTTTTGGATCGTATGATGAGGCGTTTCGCTTCACCGGTTCCATTCCAAACAAGTATCAAGTTGAATACATACCAGAGATTCGTTCAATTAATATTTACGACCAGTCGGCTGGCGGCTCTACCGCACGCGAGCAATCACAAATTTTCATTAGATTTTTCACGGCAAGTACTTTTCTTACTTTGCCTACGGTGGATATTCTCAAACGAGAAGAAACAACATTCAAGGATCATGCGGCAGTACGGTATGAGATCATAAAGAAGCCCCGCGTTGCCGCATTTACAGCACAACCGCAGTGGCGCAACGAGCGTCATTCGTTAATCGATATACGTCTATCTGTAACAAGCCCCACGACGTTTTATGTTTTTGCCTATAACCCAGATTTGCCAGCCGTCGTATTTGAGCGCTTCATGAGCACGATTGTTTTTGACGATGATCGTTAAAGCTTGAAGCCGCTCATTTCTCTACTGACTTGTAAGGGAACCAATCACGGCGACGACGTCCACGGTAACAACTTTTTGGATTCTATTGGCAGTTCCGCTCGCGTAGCGAGACGTCGCGAAAATAATTGATCCGGGTTGAGATATTCAAAGCAGCGGTCACAGCCCTAGAGCGAATAAAGATAGCAGTTTTTTCATACTCAAGGTATAACGCAAAACAGCTCTTTTAGGGAATTGTTCTTTTGGTGGTCCCCCTCAGCGCCTGAGGGGGATGGGACGGCCACATCTCAATGCTGAAGCATGACGGCTCGGTGAGGCCGATTTTTTTAATTTCTTACTTTTTCCGAATACTAAATAACGCTCCTTGACACTATTAAGTGTATGTGTTAAAATATTTAAGTCAAATCAAGCTGTATTTTAAACATAGTCGGGTTTTATTATGCGGTAGTATGATTTTGATATCTTATAAACCAGTTATCTTGAAATATGAATCAAGGAACAATCGCTCGCCTAACCGACCGCGGATTTGGCTTCATTGCTCGCGAGGGACAGGAAAAAGATCTCTTTTTCCACTCGAACGAGCTTAAGGGAGTGCAATTCAACGAGCTTCACGAAGGCGATAAAGTGACATTCGAAACGGCTGAAGGTGCCAAGGGCCCGAACGCCGTCAATGTTAGCCGGGTCTAACTCGACAAAAAACACCCCTCACGGGGTGTTTTTTCTTTTGGCTTATTACTATTCTCTCATCGAGCTGATTGTACGGCTTGACCTCCGTATTCTGGCTCTAAAGCGCCGTAAGAGCGTAGGGCCATGGGACGGCTAGACGGCTTTTCGGGCGAGCAAGGCGAATCGATGAAAATAATTCGAAAGATCTACCGATGTATCGGTCGTCTGTGTCAATTCAGAGCACGCGGTTTCGCGAAGACGCAACAACTCACGTTTTCGACTAAACGAGTGGCGCCCGTCCGCTATGGTCAGATCAAGCAATTCCAAAAACCTGTCGAACGCGTTTTGAAACCGCGCATCATTTTGCTTGCGCCATTTGGACGCGCGATCATATTCGCTCCCGACATTACCCAGCTGTTCCGCAAGAGAGAGTTTAAACCAACTTCCTCTCGCAGCATTCTGATGCTGCATACCTATTGTTGGATTAAATCGTTGACGATGGAGATTATTTACTCGCGTATGAGTGCATTTTCAATATTTCGTGATCGATTGTTCTGGCTTGGCCGAATATTGATCATCGAGTCATACTCAATCCAAGAATCTCTTGGTTGATCGGGGTAGATATTGATCCTCCACAAACTATTCTGCTTGCTTCCTTTATCCAGAAGCAATGCCTCCTCGTCCGCGTGCAGCTCGCCGCCCACTGCCATTATTTTTTTATCCAGATCAACAACGGCTTTCACCATATCGCCAAAGCCCTCCTTCGCGATGCGCTTGAGTTCTGCGGCCGGAATCGGAGAGGCGATGATTTTCATAGGCCAAGCTTATCATAACGGACGGTAAACACAAAACAGCTCTTCTAGGGAGCTGTTCATGTGATGGTCCCCCTCAGCGCCCTGAGAGGGATGGGGCGACTACCTGCCCGCCATCGCTACGCTCAGGCGTTAGCGGGCGGGGACGGAACAGCTGGGAAACTTTCTAAGAAGTTTTTATCACGAAGGGATTAAAGTCGGTATCTTTGTCATAGAAATCCTCATTCTCGAGCTTCTTAAGCTTCCCAACAACTGCATATGTTACTGGGGTGAACACAATTTCAACAACCACCTTTATCAGCCAACCAGCCAGGATTGAATTGATCAATAGATTGTTTGGGAGTACAGAGTAAAGAGCGATTGTATAGAATAAGACCGTATTTGCAAACTCACCCACAATCGTGGAACCGATGGTTCGCGTCCAAAGGTATTTGCCTTTCGTCCATACCTTCATTTTCGCTAAAACGTAGTCGTTCAATATGCCGCCAACCCAAACTGCAATCCATCCGCCTAAAAGAATACGTGGTACAGATCCAAGCACCGTAGTATATGCATCATTGTTTGGAAACCCTACTGCCGGAGGCAGAGAAATAACTAACTGATATACAAGACCGGCGATAATGGAACTGAACAATACCATCCATACGACACTACGAGCTTTTGCATAACCGTACACCTCCGTAAGCACATCCGAGATGATGTAGGTTATGGGAAAATAGAGTACGGTGACAGATACTGGAAAAACAAACAGCTGAATAATTTTACCAGCCGTGATATCAGATACCAACTGCATTGTGATATACAGAGCTATTACTAAGCCGAGGTATTTATACTGCTTCATACGGCTCTAAGTATAGCACTTTGCACAAAGTTCTCTATCCCTGAAGGGGTAGGGCAAAATCGCCAAATTTGGCGAACGCGATTTTTTCATATCTGGTAACGCAAAACGCGTCGTTTGTTCGACGTGTTTTATGATGGGGCGGCTACCTGCCTGCCCACGGCCGGATGTGAAATCATGCCAACTTGTTTATAGGGGAATTGTCGAGAATGATCCATGTCCCGGCGGTGCAGATATTCACTATTGGTATTTGTATAGAACCGTCGATTTCGGTGGTGCTATCGAGCTTGACTCGGAGGGATCCAGTTGGAAATGGTTTTCAATGAGTTCAGTTGATTTGGATAAGGTGATTTATCCTCTCAAATTTTTCTTAACCAATAATAAGATTAGATCAAAGATTTTATCTTAGCTTTGGATAATGTAAAGTTTCCTTCCCTGAAGGGGTAGAGCAAAATTGCGAAAAACTGGCAAACCCCCTTTCATCGCTAACGCTAAACACAAAACAGCTCTTTTAGGGAGCTGTTCGTGTGATGGTCCCCCTCAGCGCCCTGAGGGGGATGGGGCGGCTAGACCCCGTAGTAGAACGCTCCGCGTTCACTACGGGGCAGGCGGAAGTGTTGGGAAACTTTGCTACGATTGTTAATGGTTAGCGGTCTTTGAGACTTAGAACGTTTCTATATTAAGATGACCATAATTCCTTAAAATATTGATGGTACATTTCCACAACGTCGCTATTTTTTATTTCAAAGATAGCGGGTACTGAGCCCCAGAGCAGAAAAGTAACGCGATCTTTTAAAATCACTATACCAGTTGGGATGTCGTGTGCTACTGCCTTTAACTTGATATTAGCATTATCCTGATACGTTTTTTGAATGATTTGAAAATTTTCTTTCCTACAGAGTGCGCGATCTTCAACATTGCGTTTCGCCAATTGTTTATGAACATCAGCAAGAAGCCTTCGGATACTCGAGTCAAAGTATTCCGTATTGAAAGCAAACGCCCAGTAGTGGTCGCCTTTCTTTAGTCTTCCGAGAGTAGTTAAAAAATAGTGGCGAAAATCCTGAGACCCAGTATAAATTGTTTTTTCTACTTTAACCTTACCTTGAATCAATGCTTGCAGCTCTTGAAGTCGATAGCGGCGATCCTTACGCACACCGAATCGGACAGCATGTACAATGCCTTTTCGCTCCCATTGCCTCAATGTATTCGGATGACAATGAAGAAGTTTACTAGCCTCCTGAATGCCAACCAGTTGTTCATTTTGTCGCTCCATAGTAATTAGTATAGCACAGTACCAAAGAATTTTTGATTTAAAAAAAGACCGTCCCCTCTGGAACGGTCATATGTGGTTTCAGCCTCCTTTCGCTTGAATCAAGCTAACAAGTAATCCAGTAATGCTCTCCAGTTCTTCGCTCGAACCGTACGGGTCACCTCCACGGCCACGCGGCCGTATATGTCCTGTTCAAGCGGCTTAGTCAAATCCTCCCGCAAGAACAACTGGACCCATCTACGGTTATTGGAGAGAAGAACCTTGGCATTTTCGACCTGGAAGGGCGTCGGTTTTGTTTCACGCGTATTAAAGTCGTCGAAACAAGCCGAGGCTGGGTGCGAATGATGATCGCTATCTGTGTGGACGGCGACGTATCTCGCACCGTTCCTCGCAGCAAGTAGAGCAAGGAAGATGCCGATGGGCATTTCCTGCCCCACATACTGGCGACCCTCCAGGTTCTGGACTTGTGCGCTTGCAGGCATGAGAAGATCTACTAGCACAACGTCAAAGTCGTGCCTGCCGTGGCTTCGATCATCAATCGAGCCCGTTCTCGCCCAGCTCACTACGAGCTTTTGAGCCTCGTCGTAGCTTGATGCCACTACGAGCTCATGATCTACCAGTTGAGCTTTCGCGGCGCTCAAATTCACCTCGTTGTCATCAATCACCAGGATCTTCATGTTTTCTCCTTTTTCTACCTTGGATAATCCAAGGAAATATTGAAGCATTGACCACTAGGTTTCAAAGAACTTTATCGTAACAAATCATTATACACTAATATAAAGTATTGTCAAGTAATGTTATATTGATAAATGATGTATTTAGCTTATGTTAGCTATAATTAGCATTCTGCATTTTTTCCCATGCCAAAAGGGGGTGAGGCAAAATCGTCAAAATTGGATAACCGCAATTCATCGCTAGCGCTAAACGTAAAATCCAGCTTTTAGAGCTGGACTTCACGATGGGGCGGCTTGACGGAACTGTTGGAAAACTTTATAGCCTTGACTTTTGTATGGCAGTGTATTAGGCTGTAATGTTTCTTGTTCCGGGTAGCTTAGAATCGGCGCGGTGCTTATTCTGGGTAGCCCACTTCAATAATGAGGACGTAGCCATGAGCAATGGTAGCGTCAATCGGCAGGAGCGCGAGTTTCTGTCATGTGTGATTCGTCAGCTTCCTGGACTCAATTCAGATACCCGCCAGTTTTGGATTGATTGCCAGGATCGCTTGGCCAAGGCACTCGAATCAGCTCTGCAATACGATCACAAACGCACGAGCTGGGATCGGCTTCGAGAAGCTATCAGTCGAGTCACGAAGGGCAAGGGATCAGCAGAAGTCGTGCTCTTGGACGCTTTGCGCGACAGCGACCAGTGGGTCCTCGACAAGGTTGCGCGATCCATTACGCAGATCGTAGCACCTCATCTGTTGGAGGACTAGCGTCAGGCCGGAAAAGAAACGGGCTCCGAGATAACATCAACGAGTCCGTTTTAAATACAAAAAACAAGCATAACGGGGAATTGGCGAACTCAATTTCATCGCTAATGCTAAACACAAAACAGCTCTTTTAAGGAGCTGTTCTTGTGACGGTGTCCTCCGTAGCCTTGGCGAAGGAGGATGGGGCGGCTAGATGGAACTGTTGGCAAACTGTTTCAGCCTGTCAGGAAAATTTGAGAGCACACCGTCGATTCCTAAACTGCCGAAACGCTTCATTTCATCAGCATTATTGATTGCCCAGACGTACACTTTCTTACCGCGATTATGCGCATCAACTACATACTCTCTATTAATCGTTTCTTTTGATATAACAACGAAATCACAGTTCGTTTTTTCGGCGAATTCTGCATAGCCAATCGGGATGGCAAGAATAATTAATCCGGTAGGTACTTGAGGAAGCAAGGGTGAAAATTTTTGAATCTCATAGTGATTGAATGAGGAGACCATAAAGTCGCTGTATTGCCACCCATGCTCTGCAACGTAACGACTAATTGTATCGGCAGCGGCCTGCGCCGTATTAGGACCTTTTAGTTCAATATTTACTTTGGCTTTTCTATCGATCAGTTGTAGCGCTTCGTCCAAGGTTGGTATTTTTTCTCTTTTGCCCGCGTCGAGGTTTCTGAGCTCATCAAACGATTTTTCTATAACCCAGCCGGTGCCGTTGGTTGTTCTATCGACTGTATCATCGTGGATCACGACTACTTCACCAGTCTTGCAAACGTATATATCAAGCTCTATCACATCAACGCCAAAGTCTAGCGCTCTTTGAAAAGAACGAAGCGTGTTTTCAGGCTCATAGCCCATTGCGCCTCTATGTCCGATTATAATCATGGCTCAATTATGTCACATTTTGTTAGCTTTGTCTTAAAGTTCGAACTCCCTCTAGGGGTCAGGCAAAAACTGAAAATCTGGCGAACCCAATTTTGTCATATCTGATAACGCAAAACGCGTCGTTTGCTCGACGCGTTTCACGATGGGGCGGCTAGATGAGAAGGTTGGGAAACTAGAGTAACAGTGCCGTTAATAAATAATGGCTTAACTTCTAAACTCCGGGATTAAAGTCAAAGAAAGAAATGCTATCCAAACACAAATTCCTATAACAACTGGTGCGACACTTGCTCGGACACGTGAAATTTGATTATCGATCATTTTTTTATACGTTGGATACTCATTCACGTTTGTATAGTAGAAGTATGGGCCGATGGGGATTGCCCAAACTAGAAAAGCAACAAACACACTATCGACTCTAATAAAGGGGGCTACAAACAATAACAGAAACAGATATACAATTAAATATGCAACTATAAATTTTCTAAGCTTCCTTTTTAATTCAGGAGAGTAATATCTTGTATTTTTCCAGGTCATGTAAGTTACCGGAATCAATGAGAACAAGAACGCTATCCAAAAATAAGATTTCGTATTATAAAGTAATATTTTTTCGGATTTTCTTTCAGCAGAACTTTCTTTGATTTGTGATCTGTCAATTGCTGGTAATCCCACAACTAATGGGACGCCTGGATTTTGAGTGTCCATATTTTTACATCTTTAGATTATATATTCTATCATACTACAAATTGCTAGCACTAGGAAGCCAGAGAGTGATATAAAAACCAGATGCCAATTGGAACTAGAATCCCTACTAACACCACCAAGCCCATCATAATATAGATACCTGAAGCGTGTGAGTTTTTTTGTTTTGTCGGTTGACGTAATCTTTCTGCATCCCAGTCTCCTGATTCAATCATTTTATTTCCGTACCATTTCAATGATGCAAAAATAGCGAGGAAAACAGGGAATATAGATATTACCAAAAGTGTTGAAATAAGCTCAATCGCTGACCTGCTTTCTGCTATAGTTGCTTTTAGAAAAGACACTGGCCCTTCGCCAAAGAGAAAATAAAATTCCAAAACAAAACTGATTATTAGGTAGATTATGAAAGAAATAATATATTTTGGCCACTTCATAGCCCTATTATACCATAATTTAATGGGACGCTATTTTGTTGCGTATTCATAAAACCCCTCGTTTGAGTGAGGGGAATCGTGATGGGGCGGCTAGACCCCGTAGTAGAACTCTACGCGTCCACTACGGGGCAGGCGGAAGTGTTGGGAAACTCAAGTCAATTCTGAAAGCGATCATCGGGCTTTGGTTATTCATATCACCTCCATATTCAAATTTCTCCAATTCAGAATTTTGATTTTGACCCTCGAACATTCATAAAAAATTCAGCACCTTTAACCCCCTTTTCATTTTCTGACTTGGGCGCACGGAAGTCCACTACAACATAGAAGGTGTTTTTGTGGTCCTCTTCTTTGTCGATCCATATCCAACACGGACGACTTCCGTTAAATTTATGGACTATTTTTTTTATATATGTCGCCAACTTTTTCCCTGCCTCGTTCCCCATTTCCTTATCACCGGTGCCATCATAACGGTCTGCAATCATATCAATTTGATCCTGTGGGTACTCATCAACTGCATCTAGTACCGCCTGTCTAACTTCAAGCAGGTTTTCAGATGAATTTTTAATGGCATCATGAATGTCTTCCCCGTATTTATAACTTCTCAGACTGCCTGAATCAGGAGCCAATACGCCACCTTTCATAAGGGGTCGATAAAGTTCAGAGAATTCATTTTGGGCTCGTCCGTATTCCTCCCTGACGGTGCCCAATTTTTCATCGAGCACACTAATATTGGTTGATTGATCGAAAATGATATCTCTTGCACGATCTCTAATAGATTTTAATTCATCGATAAGTTCTTGAGCTCGTTTGGATACTTCCTCCGCCTGTTTTGCATATTTTGAAGGATATTCGCCGTGCGCTATAGAGTAATGCCAATTTTTATCCATAACCAAACCGTAGACACTAACACTTGCATCAAACTCTTCCATAAGTTCGAAGCGTTGATAATAATATTTCCTAATTGCCTCAAGCCAATTCGGAAATTTATCAAATGAAATATGAGCGAGTTGATAAACCATTATCGCTCTGGCTTCGTCACCACTATTGATGGACGCGAATTGATCAAGAGGCTCCTTTATTTCACTAAGTATTTCTCTTGCGTTTTTTTTGTTTTCTTCAGATAAAGAATCAAAAAGATGCTTGTATATTTCACCATTAAGAGATCTTAAGATTTCTGTGCCGCCTCTGCCTTCTCTCAGGTATGCAAGAACCTCATCCTTGATACGTCGAAATCCGATAACTCGATCCATATTGGATTTTGTAGAAAATGTTTTCTCGGGGTTATTTTCAGTTACGAAAAAATTTGCAAAGACGGAGTGATTGATAAAATGCTGTCTTTCGTGGGCAAGAACATCTCCTACTTTTTGGTCACCTCGTATCATGAGCACGGGCCCCATGTAGCGATCTTTGAACATATCGATTCTGACACTATGATGATACGTACCTCCGGTATCTTCTTTAATCCTTTCTGTCTCGGGAACTATTATGCCGCTTTGCGCAAGCTTTGCTCGCTGGTAGTCGCCCGTGTTCTCGAATATAAGAACGATATAACCTTCCTTAACCTCCATCTTTATGCCGCCACTTGGAGGTTTGGGCCTCCCCATATGGGCGTTACTTAATAGACTTCTATACATCATTCCAGGGAGTTGTCCCTCTATCTCTTTTTGGGAAAGTCCGCTGTAATCCTTGTTCATTGCGACGATTTCTTCCATCTCACTTACGCACACATCCGTTTCTTTCTTTCGAAGAAAGTAATTTTGCAACGCGTGTTCAAATCTAGGTCTTAAATTTTCTGGTACTTTAACTAGTAAGTTTTGAATACCCTTGTTTTCTATGCTATCGACATCGGATGAAGAAATGTACTCTTCCAAGTCATAGCCCGCAATCGCCACCTTGTGGTTTCTGTTGATCACCTCAACTGTCCGCTCTAATCGACGGTTTTCTGCCTCCTCAGGGATCACGTTCTGTAATTTTGGCGCTTGCTCAATCATGGATTGATTTATTATAATGCAAAACAGCTCTTTTAGGGAGCTGTTCATGCGATGGTCCCCCTCAGCGCCCTGAGGGGGATGGGGCGGCTAGATAAGAGAGTTGGGAAACCGCTCAAATTTAATCAAAACCTTTAAACCCTGGCTCCCATGGGTCAGCGTAAAAGACGTCCTCCGCTAAGATACTAAATTTCTCGGCATAGTTATCACTTGTAACCGCATATGCACGTAGTGGAAGCCATGGATTTTTACATTCGGCTACAATTTTGTTCATGAAATAAACGATGTGCTCTTGATACTCATCATCGTATGTCCAGGGAACGTTTTTTCTATTTGCATCAAGGGCGCGTCTTGTACCTTCAAATCCGCTATCGCATAACGTCGGTTCCTGTTTTACAAATGCCAACTCCCTTATACAACTATCTCGTGAAAAGAAATCGTCCCCTTTCATTTGATCACAATACGCCAGATCCTTTGTTGTGATGGCTTGCTTCAGATTACAAAAATTCGAGAAAGGAATTTGTTTTTTCTCCAACTGACCAAAATAGCTTCCATCAGGAGGCTCGAAGGTTCTGGTTGGGGCAATGGAAAATTGGCTACTGTTTATACAGTGCTCATAACCGAAAGCGTTGAAGATAGTTAGCCACGCGCTTTCTCGCGCTTCAAGCATGAATGGAAACGATTCTTTTTCTTTTTTAAATTCATCCTTCTCAAGAGCTAGCTTAGAAAAAAATGCATAATCACCCTGAAGAATTTTTTTGCAGTTTTCTTCCGTATAGAGAATATAATAGTCTTTGTTTTCAATCAAAGGGGCTTTATCTTGCATTAGTTTTTCCAGCTCGGCGCAACGATTTATTTGCTTATTTTTCATGATTTCGCCGAAAGTTGTATGAAGAACTGCTAGTCGCAACTTTTTTTCCTCCGTGGCCTTTTTCTCTGATTCCAAAGTCTGCATCATGGCGTTGTATTCATCAGAATAATACTCCACATCTATTGTTTCGGCATGTTTAACATAATCCGTCGGCGTGATTCTATATTGATCAAAGTTCCATTCACGCAAGCCCGGCTTTTTGCAGGATTCTATAGACGCCTGAAGTGAACTTTCAACAAATTCATTGAATTGCTTATCACTGGATCCAGGAAATTCAGAGCGCAATGCTTCTAATTCCTTCCTCTTATTTTCAAGACTCAGCTGTTCGCATAATTTCGGTTGTTTAGTCAAGCTTGCCAATTGACTAATACAGTAATTGTAGTTCAAGGAGACAAGGTCTCGCGTCAGGTGCTCGCAGTAATTACTATCTTTTGACGCAATTGCTTGCTTGACAGTGCAGAATCTTGAAATAGGAATTGGATTTGAATACCTTGGATCATTACTTTGTTCAGGGTACGTCACCAAGGAAGTATCCTGTTTTAGACAGTGTTCATAGCCGAAGATATTAAAAATGGCTAGCCAACCGGCTTGGCTCCAGGTATCGAAAAAAGGAAACACAGCTTGTCGCACCGATATGCCTTCTTGGTCCTTTGTAAAATACTCATAGTCACCTTCAAGTATCTTTTGACAACTTTCTTCAGTATAAAGTGAGTAGCGTCGTGCCTCAGAATATTCATCTCTTGTTACAAATAAGGCACTCTTTTGCTGTAAGAGTTGGCCGAGTTCGTGGCAGCGATCGGACGCCCTTGTTTTCATAATGTCAGCAAATGTTTCGTGAAGAATCTTAAGGGCAGCCTTCTTGTCGCTATTTGCTGTATCAATCTGTTGCAATTTTTGCCAACCAGAGAAGTTGGTATTGTAGTTATAGAAAAAGACCAGACCCTGGACGATAATGATCGTAAAGATAAGTGTTTTCCAAAATTTAATTACGGCATCTTTTTTAAACCGTTTATATAGAAAATACAGAATTGGTGTGAGTATACAAACGAAAAAAAGTGCCGTGAATTGGTTATAGGGAAAGTAATAGAAGGGCGCAACAATGCCTATGGCGGCAAGTCCTGCTGAAGGATTTTGTTTAAGTAAATAGAGAGGCAAATAACACATTAATGCGATGGTAAGCAGTGTGGCAAGTATGCTAACCATGAGGCTGTGTTTATTTTTCATATATATAGTATCTCATTTTTTTTACGGCGTGTCACCTCTCAATTTAGGAAACACAAAACTCACCTTTTAGAGGTGAGTCATTGTGATGGGGCGGCCTGAGAGAATTGTCCGCTCATCGCCTAACGGCGTGAGCGGGTCAGCGCACTCGCGAAGCGAGATGTCGCTGAAATCCTCGTATTCCTGCCGGCGGGCGGGCGGGACCACCCAGCACCACTCTGTGGATACAAAGTGGTGCTGGACAGGCAACCCTCACTTAGACCTTCGCAAAGCGGCGATCACCGCTCTGGGGCGATCAGAGGGAATCGAACCCTCGTAACTGGGACCACAACCCAGTGTTCTACCATTGAACTATGATCGCCGCTTTGCGAACGTTCTATTGTTAAACTACCGATGCCTGCCCCGTAGTGAACCGAAGGTTCTACTTCGGGGTTCTACCATTAAACTATGGCCGCCGCACTGAACACATCACAAACAAATTTTCAAAACTGGCTTGCCACCCGTAGCTTTAGCGAAGGGTGGTGCCCCCGGTAGGAATCGAACCTACATCCCAGGCTTAGAAGTCCCATGTTCTATCCATTGAACTACGAGGGCTCGATGTTAATGTGGCCGTCCGCGATCATCTTCAACACATAATCTTTCCTTTTTAATCTTTTGAGTCTTCTTTCGACCAAACGAGCAGCTTCTAAGGTATCATACTCTTGTATCAAAGCAACTTTCGGCAACGTCATATTTCGTGTTGTTTGAGTATGACCCAGACGGTGCTGTCTCAAACGTCTCTTGATATCCTCAGTACTGCCAACGTACAGTCTTCCTTTTTGATCTTGAAGAATATAAACGTACCCTTTCATCGCTTCTCTTTTCATTTATTCGCTTCTATCCACTCCGACGCTCCGCACAGCGGAGGTCGGAGCCCCGAACCCCCGACTGAAACGTCGGGGCGTCGGGGTTGAACTACGGGGGCGGCAGACGAGTCGGGCGGGCAAAGTCCCATGCTCGCCCCGGAGTTCCGCCCCGGGCGGATACTTCGGGGCGCCGGGGTTGAACTGCGGGGCCCTTGCGGACTTTTGTGCATCATCATTGTATCGGCGGACGACAAAAAATGCACGCACCACCATACCATTGTCAAAGCAGCTCTGTCAACGGGAGAGTCACATTTTTTCATCCTCAAATGACAACCCAGGAAGCTGCTTGACAGCACAGTATGGACGTACTACGGTCACCTGTTACGACTTCTTTGACACTATGGTTCACGCACTGCGGTGCAGTACCTCTGCCCTTCTCTTTCCGAGAACGGCTCGCAGGAAAGGGGCTTTCAGATGAACAAGGAAAAAACAAAACCGTTCGTTCCATCCCAGCTCCCCGTTGTACAGCGACTCAGACGCAGGCGCACTATTGGCCGTCAGGCGCGGCTCTTTGCCCGTCCGGCGATCACGGCGACTCTCATGGTCTGCGTCTGGACGATCTTGCGCAGGTTCGGAGTGCATCTCGACAAACAGGACGAGCAAATCCTCTCCAACGGTGTCATCCCCACGCTCGGCGTTGTCTATGGCATCATGGCGGCGCATGTCCTGTCGACCGTTTGGAAGGAGTACAAGCTGGTCGAGTACTGCGTCACGCACAACGATTTCCAAAAGTTCATGGAAATCAGAGACGTACGGATCCCGCAGGTGATCCACTCGCTCCTCGCAACCCTTGCGACAACCATCGTCATCTGCTTCCTGGCGCTCGACTACCGCCAGTTCGCAGCGGGGTTCATCTCCATTTACTCGATCACGTTCGTGATGATCCTCTACCAGACGGTGGCAGTACAGCTCGACAACCCGTTCACCGGACTGTGGAACGTCCGCGTGCCGCAGTCATGGATGGCGGCAAAGCCGGGAGAAAAAAACCGGCCGTCCAGGAACCGGACGGACAGTAGCCACGCAGATTGCGAGCCAAAGTGAGCGGCGACTGCCGCATGCCACACCAGGGCCCGGGTGCCTCAGCACTCCGGGCCCTCCTTTTTTACAATTTGAATTCCGAGGAATGCAAATACACAGAAACCGCGCCGCGATAGAATTTCTCGGAATTTTGCGCTTTCGGAGTGGTAAAATGAATCTCAATACAGGCCGAGTGAGGGAAACCGGGTTTTGCGGCAAATTTCAGCGACCACATCGCAATGCGCTGCGATAAAAAGATATTCTGCAGGGTTCGTATCAGTAATTCGTGCGATTGATCAAAATTACCCATTGCCCGCTCGCCCGGACTCAGCGCCAGCGTATCGATATGCTCTTGCGGAAACTCCGAAACGGCATCGACTATGTGTTGTCGCAAAGCCGCGATTTCAGGCGTTTCTTTGACAACGTTCACTTTATTATTCTGTATCTCCGTTACGTTCCGGCGGTCGGCATGCGGCACAAGCACGCCGTCACGCTTCAATGGAGTGAAGTGACGGGCAAATTCTTCATACCGCTCCCGGTATTCCTGAAGCCGCTGCGGGAGTTCGTTTCCCAGAGTTTGCATGGTAACCGATCCGTCGAGCAAACGTTTGCGCATCTGATAATAATAATCGTATAAATCTTTCCAGGGTTTCTTTGCGTCTTCCGCAACAGCGGCCGCTTCATGCTGCAAAGAGGAAGGATAGAGGTCGTGCGGCAGATCGCTTACGTACATGCGGGAACCGCCGCGATCGTGAAAATTGAAACTGCAAATATCGTCGAACTGCTCCAGCATGCCGATCCGCTCCTGATAAAAGTCACCAAGCGCCTTGAGCCATTTTGGGAATTCCAGAAACGGGACCGCCATAAGCTGATAGACGATCAATGCCCGGGCGCGGTCCGACTGCAGGGATTGCCGGTTCGCGTTCAGGAAATACGAAACGTCGCTTATGATCTCTTGTGCATGTGATTGCGCATCGGGCGCCAGCGTGTGAAAAAGGTCCGCATACAACTTCGACTCCAGATTGTTTTTAAGATCGTCACCGCTTGAGCCGTCCCGAACCATTGCAATAACCTCGTCTTTGATCCGCCGAAATCGCATAACGGAAGAAGCATCCAGCTTTCCTCTGCGCTCCTCTGGCGACAATTTTTTCTGCTCTGCTAAGCCAAAGGTGTCCATGACGGCACCATTAATAAAATGCTGCCGCTCGTGCGTCATCAAACTCTCCCGCACCGTGTCGTTCATCTGTTGACGGCGCGCCATAATAACGGGTACCGGTTTTTCTCCGGTACCGTAAAAATACATCGGGAGCGCCCGATGATAGGTCCCTTCGCTCATTTCGGCAATCACCGATCCTGCCTGCGCGTTACGCCGGTCAACTGCGGCAACATAATCGTGCTTGCTGGCAAACGTCATCAAAAAGTATCCACCCTCGCGCTGGAAAGTTACCTGACCTTCCGGCTGTGACTTGATGAGCAATCCAAAGGCGTATCTCCCCCACGTCTGAGGGGTAATGTCCCGCTGTCCTTCGTGTGCAGTTGCTGTTCGAAAGGTGTCCTCCAGCTGCTGCGCTTCAACGCGTCGCATCGCGTAACGGTCGTATGCCGCGGCGAATCTTCCGCGTACCGCATCTGGCAGTTGCTCCAATTGTTGTTTAACAATGGACGGATCAACGGCATCGCCACTTGCCATTGTGTACTGTTCCAGATCGTACGCAAACGCGGCTATGTTGTGATTCTGTTCAAGAATCTCACGGCGCCTGTCGGCTGCCCGTTCTGCGGTCGGAGAAAGCTTTGACGTTTCGTCAGCCGCGGCCTGCCGCGGCTTCTCCTCGGGTGGTTTTTCAAAAGTTATAAGGCCCATATACTATCGTCAGTATAACATATTGTTTCCTGCGTACCCCGCGAAAAAGTACGGATTGACGGTACATGCCACTTTCGATACCCTTATCGCTTCTCAGCTCTTTTCCATATTCAGGCCGAATCCTTACCAATGAGGAGAAATCGACTATGTGCGGAATTGCCGGCTGCTATAACACGCGCCACGCACCGAACATCACGCAACTTGGCTTGCATCAGCTCCAGCACCGTGGACAGGAATGGGTGGGCATGATTTCCTCGGACGGAAACCATTTCTTTCCCGAGCGTGCTCCCCTCCGCCGCGAAGGTCTGGTCATGCACGTGCTCACTCCCGAAGTCATGCGTACCATGACGGGACATATGGCGATCGGCCATCTGCGGTACTCGACGCAAGGGGCTTCCGAGCTCAACAACGCGCAGCCCCATGAGGCCCAGACGGACGCAGGTCCCGTTTTCTTCTGCTCCAACGGCGATATCGTCAACTGCGGCGAGCTTCGCTCTTTGCTGCGTGCAGACGGGTTCACGTTTTACAGCGACAATGACGGCGAGGTCATCGTGAAGCTGATCGCCTACTGCTACCAGCACGGCGAGCGCTCATGGATAGCCGCCATCCGGCGCGCCAAGGTGATGCTCAACGGCAGCTACTCGGGCGTGCTCATGATACGGGACCGGATGTTCCTGATTCGCGATCATCTTGAGAACCGTCCCTTCAGTTATACGGTCGCGAAAGACGGTGCGGTTTTTTTCGCATCGGAAACATCGGCGCTCGATATCATGACCGCCGATTACGAGGGCTTCAACGGACATGAGTACGAGCCACGCGAGGTTCCGGGCAACGTCATCATCGAGCTTGCCGAGGGCAAGGTTCTCGAGCACCCGACAATCCAGGGCTCCCCGCGTCGCGCCCACTGCGTTTTTGAACCTATCTACTTTTCCCGCCCCGACAGCACCGTCTTCGGCATCCAGGCAAAGCTGTTCCGCCGCAAATTGGGCGAGGCACTCGTGCGGGAAGCACACCCCGAGGGTGATATCGTGTCTCCGGTACCGGATTCCAGCGTCGAAGCAAGTCTTGCCGTTTCACGGGTGACCGGCATTCCCCTCGAACATATCCTGTACCGGCACCACTACACCGGGCGCACTTTCATCGCTCCGTCCCAGAAACTGCGCGACTACGGCGTGAAGCTCAAATTCAACCCCGACCGGAGAGCAATCCCGGGAAAACGCATCGTGCTCGTTGACGACTCCATCGTACGCGGGACCACCATGCGGAAGCTCATCGGGATGCTGAAACGCTACCGCCCGGCGCAGATCACGCTCCTCATCACCTGCCCGCTCATCATGCACGCCTGCTACTACGGCATCGACATGAAAGGAGGCCTCATCGCTGCCGCTCTGCAGGGCGACGTCGAAGCCATCAAGACGAAGATCGGACTCGATCCGCATGACCGGCTCTATTTCTTAAGCCTGGACGGGCTCAAGTCCTGTCTCGACAATCCGTCTGACTGGTGCATGGCCTGTCTCGACGGGCTCTACCCGACCGACGTGAGCGGATTCCAAGCTCACGCATAGCCCCACGGGGCACCCGCGCTTGAAGAGCACGCGCGGGTGCCCCTCTTTTTTATACGGAGGGGTTTATTTCCCGCCGGTTCCCGCTACGGCGACGTTCGTAACCGAAATGCGTTCCTGATTGGCGCGTTTAATCAGCTCCTGCTGAATGGCAGCGGCCAAATGTTTATCAAGGGCGGGAATCACTCCTTCAGATTCATCATTAACGTCCGGGTCTTCAGTTCCCGCGGTGAGGATGACAAGCTTACTGACACCGAGCAGCCGATATAAGAGGTCGCGCTCAATATCGATGTTCTGCATCTGCCGGTACGGGATCGCATCAATATTCAAATTAATGATCCCG
>Ga0154967_124_pt1 | contig 20312 bp, 10 predicted proteins | sample RifCSPhighO2_01_FD_105935 | JGI IMG/M metagenome (GOLD analysis project Ga0154967, IMG submission 105935) | Candidatus Komeilibacteria bacterium RIFCSPHIGHO2_01_FULL_52_14
TCCAATTTCACTTCAGGAACGCTTCGCCTGATCTTTACCGATGTTTTCCGGCAGCAACTTTTGGCTCGGGAGACGACCCTACTGACCTGGGATGCCGGGCATGTCGTGCCATTGCTGTACCCGCTGCCCACGCGCTATGATTAACCGGTAACGTATGGATGAAATAACTTCGAAACACGAAGAGCAAAAAAAGGGAGACAAAGGGCCGGTTTTGGACCATCGTTTTGAGAAATTCGAGAAGGCACGCTTGAAGTTGCAGCGTTTGGCCTCTCAGAGCGAGGAGGCGTTGCTTTTGGAAGAGCGCGAGCATGTCGAGCTGGGCCGTCAATGGTATATCCGCTGGGCGTTGCGCCTCTTGGTGTTAGCGGCAATCCTCACGGTTATTTTCACGCTGTGTTATTTTTTCATCGTTCCGCGTTTTGTCGTCAAACTGCCGCTTCTGGTTCGCGACACCGCCCAGGCATTCCGATCGTATAACCGTTCGATAAGCGGCACTGTCTCGTTCGATCCGAACCCCGCGATTCTTACGCATCCCTCCTTTCCCCAGCCGTTCGTTCATGGCGTTACCTTCTCGACGGTCGTTACCGCAACGACGAACGTCGAAGGTCTGCAGGGAACGGTCCGGATCGATGCCGACAAGGGAGCTGTCGAAGAAACCGACATCGACATCGGGTATCGGGTGGTTCGTACGGGTGCGCCCGATATGGACAGCTTATTTTTCTTCGTGAACCGATGGCCGCAGTATTTGCTCTTTGCGAATCCGCTCGCGAACGAGGTCGGGACCTGGTATCGGGAGCCGGTCGCGTCATCGGGCGACGATCCGTTCCGGAGCGTCAGCTGGTTTTTAGAGAGAAAAAATTTTGAGAAACGGCAGAGCAGCATGAATGTGCTCTGGCAACATGCGTTGTCGACGGGCGCATTGCAGTGGAAGATGACCGGCGTGAGTTATGACGGCGTCCGCCATACATGGCTCGCCCATATTACTTACGGGATAGAGACCGAACGCCTGCCCGTTTTCTTTGATGCCGTGCGTTCCGATCCGCTGTTTTCGTCGGATTTTCGATGGATCTTCGAGCGACCGTTAGGGCCGAAAACTTTGAAAGAGATGTTGCAAGAGAGCACGTTCCTTTCCGGAACAGTGAGCGTGGGGATTTTTGATCGGCTTGCCTACGACATCAGCCTTTCTTTTGCACTGACCGATCCCATCGGAACGTTCGGCGGAACGCTCACTGGAAGCATCATCAATCTTCCCACGACATCAAAGATCACGGCTCCGGCGGCGTCGATTCCGGCCGATTCCCTTTTAGCCCGATGACGATTGCCAGCGATATATATAGACCGATCTCCATTTCTCGGTGAAGACGGCGAGAGGCGATACATTTTTGATAGAAAAATTGTACGACATGATCGTGGTTCCCGGTTTGACCTCTTTGCGCATCTTCGCGTACAGAGCGATGTTGACGGTCTCGGGTAGGCCGTAAAAATAGATGATATCGAATTGGCTCAGATCGACGGAAAACAGATCGCCGTAGTGAATATGCGCCGCACAGCGGGAATATGCCAGCGAGCGGATCCGTGCAAGAGCATACGGAAGCGGAGCCCGTTCCCACCCGTGGGCTTGCAGGCCAAAGTGACAGGCGGCCAGAAAAACGATGCGTCCATCGCCGCAGCCGAGATCAACGAATTTTAAATTTTTGCTCGGCTTGAGAGAAGAGAGAGCCGTTTTGATAAGTGCGGTCTTGGCAGGTATCCAGGGTGCAAACGAATGAAGCGCGATGATCGAGGTTATCGCCACAATGAGAACAATGCCTGCGCCTATCGCCTCGATCATTAGCGGAGATAATTCAGAGGATTCATGAAACGACCGTTGATGCGAACTTCAAAATGCAAATGCGGTCCGGTCGAGCGCCCGGTTGAGCCGATGAGGGCTATGACCTGCCCGCGGGTAACCGTTTCTCCGACCGCGACGAGCAGCTTAGAGTTGTGTGCGTAGAGCGTCTTGATTCCGTTGCCGTGATTGATGACGATGCGATAACCGTATCCGCCCCTGTTCCAGCCTGACTCTTCAACCTTGCCGCTCTCCGCGGCAAAAATAGGATTACCACGTTTGTCCCCGACGTCGACACCGGTATGTCGATAGCCGAAATATTGAGTGATGCGATGGCTCAGCAAGGGCCAAAAAAGTTTCGCGCCGGTGTCCGGAGGCGGAGTGCCCGTAAAAATATCCTGAATGATGTTTGGCAGCGAAAGCCGCTGCGGCGGTCTGCTGGCTAACGTTGTCGGTTTGATGCCGCTGGGGACTATCAGAACTTCTCCAACGCGAATATCGGAGGCATCGGCAAGTTTATTTTTGCTGATAATATTTGCGGGGTCTGCCTGATATTTTTTTGCGATGGCATTTACCGTGTCGCCCGCCTTTACCGTATGCGTCACTCCGTCCGAAGGCAAGATAGAGAGTTCCTGCCCCGGCCTGAGAGTGCTCGAGTACGAGAGATTATTTTGCCAGAGGATCGTGTTGATCGAAATATCGTACTGTTCCGCGATTATTCCGAGCGTGTCGCCCGGTCCCACGGTGTATACTTCAATTTTGTCTCTTCTGCCGACGCCTCCTGCCCCGGGCGTGGTCAGTACCGGGGCTATAACCGCGGTCTCGCCCTCCGTTGTCGCGTAGGCGCCGTCGTCATCTGCGTCCGGCAGGCCTATCACGGCGTTCAATTCGTCGGACGTCGTGACGGTATTCGGGTCGAGATACGAGAGCACACGCTGCTCCTTGCGCAACGGACCCTCCTCAAAGAGCTGTACGATATCGACACTCGTTCCGGGGACGAGTTGGTTGATGATCTGAGTGGATTTCAGCTCTTCGGCTCCAAGTTTTTTTGCAAAAAGATTGAAGCAGACGGTCGAGACGATGAACGCGACAATGGCAAGTCGGTAGAGATACGTGGTCGCAAGCGTCAACAACCGGTGCAGGCCGGCGCTGAGGTGGGTTTTGAACCTGCGGCGCAAGCGCAGCAAGAGGAAGTACAGATTCAATACCGAATCAAGAAAAACTATTTTGAGTACGAAGAATACCCCGCGCGCACCGGTGCTCAGCGTACTGCGCAAGAAGGTTCCGACGCGCGCGGCGAGTCCTAGAGCTCCAAGAGCGAGAACGATCCCGCCGTATCGGAGAAGATTTTTGAATTTACGTATTGGCATGATCCGCAGTGCAGCAGGCGCGCCTCGAATTTTAACGCAACTCCTGCAGATGCATAACCCCCTATCAACTCCGTGATAATAACATGGTTTTCGTTATCGTGATTTTTTAGAAGGCGTACCATTGCTACTCTCCGCATATCCGTATAATTTTTTTACGTAGTAACACGGAGTTGTATTACGGGGCATAGCCCGTACCATACCACAGGATTTTGGAAAAGTAAACGTTTTTCGGCCATTTCTCATTGATTTTTCATATGCGCTCTGTTAGAGTGAACGCTATGCCCCGCGATGAACTGCACCATAGGTATGACCCCAAGACCGTTGAGGCGGAAGTTCAGGAAAACTGGCGACGTGAAGGGTTGTATCAGGCCGTTGATTTTGATTCTCGTCCAAAACAGTATGTGTTGGTTGAGTTCCCGTATCCGTCAGGTGAAGGATTGCATGTCGGCCATTGTTTGTCCTACGTCGCGCAGGACAGCATTGCCCGTTGGAAGCGCATGCGGGGGTACAATGTGTTGTATCCGATAGGATGGGATGCGTTCGGCCTTCCCACAGAAAATTTTGCGATCAAGAATAAAGTTAAGCCACAGGACGCGACGAAAAAAAACATAGCGAATTTTAAACGGCAGATCCAGAATCTGGGAATTTCATTTGACTGGTCCCGGGAAGTGAATACGGCGGATCCCGCATATTATAGATGGACGCAGTGGATTTTTTTGCAGCTCTTTAAGCACGGCCTCGCTGAAAAAAAAGAGGTGCCGATCAACTGGTGCCCGAAGGATAAAATCGGTCTTGCGTTCGAAGAGGTCATTGACGGAAAATGTGAACGCTGCGGAACGCAAACGGAGCGAAGGACGATTAGGCAGTGGGTCCTAAAGATAACGCAGTATGCCGACCGGCTTATCGATGATCTGGAGAAAGTCGATTTTTTACCGGAGATAAAACAGCAGCAAATAAACTGGATAGGCAGGAGCGAGGGAGCGGAGGTAGAATTTAAGATCAAGAATCCAGAATCTAGGAGCGAGAATCTAGAATCTAGTATTAAGGTGTTTACGACGCGGCCCGATACGTTGTTCGGGGCGACGTATTTAGTGCTGTCTCCCGAGCACGGATTGATCAAGAAGCTAGAATCTAGAATCGAGAATCTGGAAGAACTGCGGAATTATATCGCGAAAGCTTCTTCCAAAACGGACAGGGAGCGGCAGGAGTCAAAAGAAAAAACCGGCGTGGGACTGAAAGGAGTGAAAGCGATCAATCCCGTAAACAAAGAGGAAATCCCTGTCTGGATCGCCGATTATGTTCTCGGTTCATACGGCACGGGCGCCATTATGGCCGTGCCGGCGCATGACGTGCGCGATAACGAATTTGCAAAGAAGTTCCATCTCCCTCTTATCAAAGTCATTGAGCCTGCTTCGCTAGAATTCATCCCAAACGCGCAGGCCCTTGAAGCACAAGCAGTGCCCGTGATGCATCTTGAATATGACTGCTGGATAGGGGAAGGGAAACTTGTCAATTCGGGAAAATTCAGCGGCATGTCATCTGAAAAAGCCCGCGATGCCATTACCAAATTCGCAAAAGGGGAAAAAACTGTTCAGTACAAGCTCCACGACTGGATTTTTTCGCGCCAGCACTATTGGGGCGAGCCGATCCCTATCGTCATCTGCGAAAAATGCGGTTACGTTCCGCTTGATGAAAAGGATTTACCGCTGGAGCTGCCGGACGTCGATTATTACGAGCCGACCGATACGGGAGAATCGCCGCTCGCAAAGATCGATTCGTGGGTTTCGGTGAATTGTCCGAAATGCGGTAACCCTGCCAAGCGCGAAACGGATACCATGCCCAACTGGGCAGGTTCCTCGTGGTACTTTCTGCGATACGCGGACCCGAAGAACGACGCGCGCATAGCCGATCAAAAAAAGTTAACCTACTGGCTGCCCGTCGATCTCTATAACGGCGGCGCTGAGCATACGACGCTGCATTTATTGTATTCTCGTTTTTGGCACAAGTTCCTCTACGATATCAAGGTCGTGCCGACATCCGAGCCGTACCAGCGCCGGGTTCAGCACGGTTTTATTCTTGCGCCGGACGGGCAAAAGATGTCGAAATCGCGCGGTAACGTGATTAATCCGGACGATATCATGAACAAATTCGGCGCCGATACTTTCCGGCTCTATATCCTGTTCATGGGAGAATACGATCAGACGAAGCACTGGAACGACGACGGTGTTGCGGGTGCGTGGCGTTTTATGAAGCGTGTATGGGAGTTTTCGCATCGCGTATCCGTCGTGGTCGATGCAACCGACGATGAGCTGGCCGTGCTGAACAGGACCATCAAGCTGATCGACGCCGATTTGGGACGGAGATCGTTTAATACCATCGTCAGTCATCTGATGATCATGCTCAACGATCTTCAAAAAAAGAGCACCATCGGTCGGAACGTACTCGAGAATATGATGCGTCTTCTGGCTCCGTTTGCGCCGCATGCGGCCGACGCGATATGGCGGAAAGTGCTTGGGCACAACAACAGCATCCACACGGAGGGGTGGCCCGAAGCCGATGCAGCCCGCTCCGAGGACAAGCACCGGATAGGGGTTCAAATAAACGGTAGGCGTCGCGGCGAAATCACCGTGACCGATTTGATGAGCGCAGCGGAGGTCGAAGCGGTCGTCGTGGCTCTACCGGAACTTCAGAAGTACCTGAACGGCAAGAAGCCGAAGAAGTTCATTTACGTAAAAAGTAGGATTGTCAGCATTATCGTCTGAAAAGACGCGGTGTATACTTTTGAGGAGGAATCATGAAAGTCGTAGCGTACGAGCCGAATCATAAAGCGCAGATTTTAGCCGATGCTCTGGTCGTTCTCATGTCCGGTGGTACGGTCGTGTATCCGACAGAAACCTCCTACGGTTTGGGTGCTGATTTTTTTTCACCACATGCGTATCGTACGGTGTATGCCGTCAAATTTCGCGGCAAAGTAAAACCGCTCCCGGTTATCGTCCCGTCCAGGCAGTATGCGGCTACGCTCGTCAAGTTTACGCCCCAGGCCTCGATACTCGCCGAACGGTATTGGCCGGGTCCTCTGACGCTTGTTCTGCCTTTTTTGTACGGTTCGCAGTGGCCGCATCACCCCGACCGCTATCTTGCTCTTCGCGTCAGTTCGAATCCGATTGCATTTAATTTATCGCAGTCGTTCGGACGCCCGCTTATTTCGACATCCGCAAACATCAGCGGCAGCGAGCCGGCATATACCGCGGGCGAAGCGATGGCACAGTTCAAGAGCCATGGTGTCGAACCCGATCTCATTATTGATGCGGGAGAGATCCCGCGAACGCCGCCCTCAACGATTGTCCGTGTTGATGAATCGGGCGTGCATGTGTTGCGAAAAGGCGGTATTGACCCGATGAAAGCATTCTCATGAAAAAAGTTATCGCACTGGCAGTGAGTTTTTTGCCGACGCATATGCGGCCGGAGATTCGCGAGCTCTATCTCTCAACGCTCATTGCAAACTTCGGCGTCGCAATGGTGCTGCTGTTTGAACCGATTTTTCTCTATACGCGCGGGTATTCCATTCAACAGATCGCTCTATTTTTTATCATCGTCTACGTGTTGTATATCGTATTGATGCCCATCGGAGGACACGTGGCGAAGGAGTTCGGTTACGAGCACTCGATTTTTATCAGCACGTTTATTTTTATCGCGTATTATTTCGCACTCTATAATATCACAAACTCGCCCATTCTGTTTCTGGTGACGCCGGCGCTCTACGCATTGCAAAAAGCATTTTATTGGCCCGCGTATCATGCCGACTTTGCCCGGTACGCGAATCGGCTGGAAGACGCTCGGGAGGTAGGGGGTCTTGAATCCATGGTACTGATCGTCAATGTTCTTGCGCCGTTCGTAGCTGGCAGTATCGTTCAGTTTTTCGGCTTCGGGGCGCTGTTTATATGCGTGTCGATCATTTTGGTGCTTTCGAATTTGCCGCTTATGGTTACCAGGGAGACGTTCGTGCCAAAGTCCTTTCCCTATGGCACAGCTTTTCGCAATCTGTTTTCGCCCGAGCGTCGTCTTGAGTTCATTACGTATCTCGGATACGGTGAAGAGCTTATTGCGCTCACTATCTGGCCGATTTTTATGTCTATCGTTGTCGGTAATTTCTTTAATCTTGGAGGCATTATTGCAATTTCCGCCTTTATAACCGCATTATTCGCGCTGTATGTCGGCCGCCGGTCGGACTTGCGCAACAAACGCCTGACGTTGCGGGTGGGGAGCTTTATCTACAGTATGACGTGGCTGCAGCGCGCACTCGTGCATAGTCCGTTGGGAGTGCTCGCCTCCGATACGCTCGGGCGGTTAGGAAAGGAATTGATCTCCGTACCCCTTGTCTCTTTGACCTATGAAGAAGCACAGCGGTCGAGCATCATGCAGACCGTAATTTTTTTCGAAATGAGCCTTTCGGTCGGCAAGCTCATTGCGCTCGCACTGGTGTATACTCTCGCTGCAGTGCTAGCTGGCACAGCGGCGTTCACCGTATTTTTTGTCTTTGCCGGCCTGATGGCGCTGCTCTACGGCGCGCGAACCTATGTCAGTTGAAACGGTTCGCTACCTCCTGAAAAAATTGAAGATCCGCCCTTCGTCGGAGCAGGGACAATGTTTTCTCGCCTCGGATGCAGACCTTAACAGTATTTTGAAGACGGCACGCTTGAGCGAGACGGATTGTGTTCTAGAGGTCGGGGCCGGTATCGGGAATTTGACCGCGCTCCTTGCCGGGCGTTCTCGGAGGGTTGTTGCCGTCGAAGTCGATCGTCGTTTCGCTCCGGCACTCGAGCAGCTTCGCAGCGTACACCCCAATCTCGAACTCATCTACGGCGACATCCGGAAGATCCCTTTCTCGGATATAGCGGCGGTATTGGGATTAAGCGAGTCCGAGAAGACATACTCCGTTGTGGCCAATATTCCTTATTACCTCAGCTCTTGGTTCGTACGGTATTTTATTGAGCAAAAAAATCAGCCGTCGCAAATGGTGCTTCTGGTCCAGAAAGAAGTCGCCGAACGTGTTGTCGCGGAACCGGGCGATCATTCAAAGCTTTCATTAAGCGTCCAGATGTACGGATCGGCGACCATCGCGGGGATCGTACCTCGTGCCCATTTCTATCCGGTACCCGCAGTCGATTCCGCGATTCTGAGCATCACCGGTATTCACCGTTGGGCCTACGAGGTGCCGGAGAAACTCGCTTGGCGTATCATCGCTTTCGGCTTCAGTTCGAAGCGAAAAAAAATCATCAATAACATTGCGGCGGGACTGCAGTGCGGAAAGACGGAGCTTTTGCTGGTTTTTGAAAAAGCCCGGATCGACGCATCGAGCAGAGCGCAAGAGCTTGCTCCGGAACAGTGGATTTCGCTGGCCCGCCAGCTGATCGCGGAAGATCTCCTGCGATAGAAAAAATTTCTTGGCACTCCTGCCACGATTATGCTATAATAGTGGCATTGTGCAAGTCAAAATTGCCTCTAAAGTAAAGAATATTCTCCTCTTTCCATTCGTGTAACACTATGGCGGCTATCGCGACATCGGGAGGTCAGGAAATTGCGCGAGGGCGGGCAAAAATTTCATTTTCGGAGAAAGCGTTGATCGCACTCGTTGTCCTGATCGGCGGGGGAGGGCTTGTGTGGGGCGGCTACTCAACCGTTCAGGATATCCGGGGCCCTTTATCGAGAGGTGCTATTCACAATGCCGGCGCTCTGCTCGCACTTACCAATATTTCGGGAGCCGATCAAACCGATGCGTTGAAAAGCAAAGATACGGACGAGGACGGATTGTCCGACTACGATGAGGTTTACCTCTTTGACACGAGTCCGTACCTTGCCGACAGCGACTCGGATACGCTGTCGGATCCGGACGAATTGAAAGCCGGCACCGATCCGAACTGTCCCAAAGGCCAGACCTGCCAGGGAGTTCGTCTGATCACTCCCAACACCAGAATTTCCGACATCTTCCCTCAATTTTCTACGTCGACCATTTCCCTGAAAGACAAGACCATTAGTGATTTCAGGCAGATTCTTCTGGAGCAGGGATACGATCCGCAGAAGTTGGCCGCCATTGACGACGAGACGCTTCTGATCATTCTGCAGGAGACCCTGAAGATCCAGGATGAGCAGGCACATGCCACGAGCACGGAAGAATTCGACGTTCCGGTCAATTACGACGACGTACGGCTGCTCCTTATCAGTTTGGGAGTACCCGAAAACGAAGTTTACAATATGAGCAACCAGGACATCGCAGATCTCTTGGAACAACTCCAGTAATATGGGCTTACGACGCTCACAGAAAACCCTTATCACCGTTCTCATCGTTCTTATCTTGGGGAGCGCGACATTAGCTTACACGACCAACCGTGCGAGTGCTGGGGGACTACCCGTACACGATATCATAGCATTCGTGAAGAAAATGTGGGAGATCGTAAAGGAGCAATGGGAGAAAAGATGGAAACAGGCCTCCGTTATAGCGCTGGATAAGGCAGCCCAATCATTTGTCAACCGGCTCGCGCAGCAGACGGCCGAGTACATTGCCACCGGCGGTAGAGGGCAAACCTCGCTCCGCAGGCAGCAGTCGGTTGAGTCGATCATTAAAAGCAGCGGGCAGGCTGCGCTCGGTGATTTCCTGCAGAATCTTTCGGAAACAACCGCACTGAATCAGCTGGGGCTCAATCTCTGCAACCCGACTGCCCAATTAAAGCTTAATGTCAGCATCCCGCTCCTCGACGAACAATTACTGCCGCCGCCAAAATGCGATATCAGGCAGGTCGAAGAAAATTGGCGCAGGTATTCCCAGACGGCATTTAGCACGAATATTCAGGTGGGCGCAGGCCTTCCTGCCGGTGTGAGTGTTACCGGACCGGGAGCTGTTACGAAGTCGGGAATATGTCGGCAAATAATCGGTGAATGCAAAAAACAGGGAGACCCCGAGATCGGGAACTACCTGGGCTGTTACACAGAATCGGATTGTAAATCGATCGCTGGCACGACATGCCAACGAAAAACAGGAGGGGAGTGCACAAGCAACTCGGACTGCGCCAGTAGCACCAGGGGACAGGAGTATGAGTGTTATGGTATTCAGGTCGCGTCCGCAGGTATACCCTGGCTTGATCTGACGGCTAACAAGTCGATGGTGGAGAAGTTTGAGTATTTCATTGGCGTTTTGTCGCCGCAGCAGACAGACCTTGGTGCGGTAATGGAGATCGACGCAAAGGCGCGGGAGCTTGCGCAGGCAAAAAAGCAGTATGCTAATTTGAATCTGCAGATCTGCAAGGGTTATAAGGATGTCGGTTCAAAGGTGACCGATGATTACGTTCACAAGACATGCGACGATATTGAAGCGCTTGATAAAGCAGCGGGTGATAAATCGCACACGGCAAAGGATACCGTTAATACTCAATACAGCATCGGCGACAGTGGATTCTGGCTGAACGCCGCGAAAATATTCAAGAATGCGCTGGTGGCGAAATTGCTGAAAAAGTACATGAAAGCCGGCTCGTTCACCAATCTCTCTTCGGTTTTCAACTCCGGTGAGGATCTTGCTGCGGTCAGGCAGAACATCGTTCAAAAGCTTCAGGAAGGGGGCGTTTCGCCGACCAATCTTCTGAGCGGTGCGGCATCGTCGCTTGCCGATGCTCGGAGGCCGATCCTCAATACAGTCAGCAATTACGATTATATTTCGAACTTCACTATTTGTCCTGAGGATCGTAACACCGTCGAACTCGATAACTGTACGATCGACGATGGTTTGGCTTCGGCGATCAACGAGAAAAAAACCGTTGCGCAAGCAATTGCTGATGGCAGCTTACAGTCCGACATGCCGCTGATTTCCAATCTGAATCTGAGTTTGAACAATGATCCATTCTGCCTGCGCAACGGTTACTGTCACAGCAATATCGTCCGGCTGCGCAAATATCGCATTCTGCCTATCGGGTGGGAGATAGCGGCGTCGCTGAGCCCTATCGACAACCCCATAACCTTGGGAGATGCGGTTAATTGTTTTGAAAACGGCGGTACGTGCCCGCTCTCCGCAGCATCGAATATTTATTTTCACTTGATAGACCCGAACTGGATATTGAAAGCTCCCGAAGCCCAGTGCAAGGGTCTTGCGTTCGGCCCGAAGCTTTTCAGCATCGATGTCAACGAGAGGCAGCAGTATTGCATCGACGCGGTTTCCTGTCTTTCCGAGGACGATCAGGGGAACTGCACCGGAGGATACGGATACTGCACGAAAGAGAAAGCGATCTGGCGTTTTGCCGGTCAGCAGTGTCCGGCGCAGTATGCGAGCTGCAACGTGTACCAGAGAGAAAGCGACAAAGCTACGTTCGCATTCCTCGGAAATACGCTTGCGACCTGCGATGCATCTCAGAACGGCTGCCTCTGGTACAGCAGGAGCCAGGACAATACCGGGAGCCCTCAAAATCCCGCGTATGAATGGAACCCCGGAGACCGGATTTATTTCAATAAACAGGTTCAGCAATGCCTGTCGAGCGATGCCGGGTGTTCGGAATTCATTTCAACGCAAACCGGTGGAGTTAACTTTCTTGCGAACGGTGACTTCGATTACTACACCGCTGCGGCCGCGACGAATTACTCCGACCCCGTCTGGCTCGATGACGCACTGACCGATATTTTTGACGGCTGGCAGAGCACCGGCGCTGCAATGACAACACGCAATAACGCGTTTTACGGCAGCACCGGCGCACACCTGTCCGGTACGGGCAGATTTACGGCAAATATCATAACAGGGATACTGGCGGATAAGAAGTTTGTCTTGAGTTGGAATGCACGCGCAGAAACGACCGATCCGCAGGGCTGCACGTCAGACGTTGCTATCGCCGCGCCGAGTGCTTTCACGCAAAGCACAACCGTCACCTATACCTCGCAGTGGCAACGCTTCGAATTACCCGTCAATTTTGACGTGAATACGTTAGATACCCGGGTGCTTATCTCCTTTTCGACTGATTGTGCAAACAAGACGACACCGGGCTCGAGCGATTATTACCTGGATGGCATAAAATTCGAATTGAATCAAACGCCCACAAGCTTCACTTCGTACGGCGCGAACGGCCTCGTCTATCTAAATTCGCAGTTCCAGTGCACAAAGGAAGATGTCGGGTGCGATTTGTACAAACCGGCAGACGGCGGCCAGAGCGTTCCGGGCCGCATCGATTCCAATGACATCTGCCCCGCGGAATGTGTGGGATACCAGGGTTATCTTGAGCTTCCGAGCAAGTTCGATATCGCCGAGGCGCCGTCGGGCACCACGGTGCAGCCGCGGTCGGTGAACTTTATTGCCGCGACCGGCAAGAGCTGTCCGGCATCGGAACTCGATTGCGACGAGTTTACGAACCTTGATGAGATTGCGAAAGGCGGGGAAGGTAAGTACTCGTTCAGCTTTGTCCGGCAGTGCGTTGAGGATGCGCTCGGGCAGACCTATTACACGCTCGAAGGCAGCGATACGAGCGGCTATCAGGTAAAGACCTGGCGCGTATTGCCGAGCAATCTCACCATTCCGGCCGGCAGCGACATATCCTCTCCGCAGGGGGGGACCCCACCGTGCACCAACGTGGATATCGGCGGTACGAACTGTATCGATGATAATAATCCCGCCTCTCTCACATATAACAGGGGAAATACGAAATGTTCCGCAGCAGCATTGCAGACCAATCTTGATTGCCGCGAGTTCTTTGATTCGGTCGGGCAGCCGCATTACCTGCTCCAGAGCCGCGTGATCGCGGCGGGCGCCGATTGCCAGTCATACCGTCGCACGAGCACCGGCACGACGTTCCATCTGCTCAAGAGCGAGAGCCGGTCATGCTCGCCGTCGTTCAACGGATGCCGCGAGTACCGGGGCAATCAGGCCGGAAATCTGCGTATCATCTTGAGCGACTCATTTGAAAACGGCAGTATCTCGCCATGGGACAGCGCCACGGCCGCGATCTCTTCGGAAGCTGCTACAACCGGCGGGCACTCCATAACCAATGCGAGCGGGTCGGGAGCGGCTCAAGCATCGATCAGCCGTACGAGCACCACAACGACGGTCATGAGCGGTAAAGAATTGTATCTTGAATTCTGGATGAAGAATGAAGCGGGCGTCGTCATAACGCCGCAGGTTCAGCAGACGCCGCCGATAACATTTACCACGCCGTTAACCGTTCCGGTCAAAAGCGATTGGCAGCGGTACCGGCTTGGGCCTTTGTACCTGAGCAGCGCTGTTGACGTTAGATTGACGCTTGGCATAGCTCCGGCGGCGGGAGTACCGAGCACACCGATCGTGTTTTTGGACAATATCATCCTGAGCGAATCGCTCTCCAACATCTTCCTTATCCGCGAGAGCTGGAAGACACCCGCATCATGCGATCAGCCGATCGTTGGCGCCATGCTCGGCTGTCAGACGTACACCAATGGAGCAAACGCGAGCTTAAACCTCCGCTCATTCTCCCGGTTGTGCAGCTTGGACGTCATCGGATGCCAGGCCTTCATCGATACCCACAATTCTTCCAATCCGTTTGAGGAAACATTCAATAAATGTGACGCAGCCGAATGCACCGTTGCACAGGACTCCTTGTCCTATCTGGTGTATTCCGATAAAAACCGTTGCTCGAGTCAGAACAAGGGATGCCAGCTTTTCGGCAAGCCGAACCTTAATCTTGATCTTCCGGAGAATCACCCCAAGTATATCAGCGGATACCAGAACGTAGCGCTTATCAACGACCCGAATCAGTATCAGACGATTCTCTGCACTTCGAGCGGACTTTTCTGCGACGAGTTCACCGGAACCAGCGGGAGCACCATGTATTTTAAGAATCCGCTGAGCCGTACCTGCGCCTATAAGGAAAACGTGAACGTGGGCGGTGAATTATTCACCGGATGGTTCCAGACCGCAAGCTTGGAGTCGGGCGAGACGCCAACGGGGTGTGCCGATGACGGCGTTCTGCCGTATACCAGCCAAGAGTTCAACCTCTATGACAATCTGCATTACAAGTTTACCGGCTGGGCAGGGCTCTGCAGTGCCCAGTATGATCAGTGTACCGAATTCAAGGATCCAAATGACACGCAAGCGCAGAATCTCATTACCGACACGGATTTCGTATCCCTGACCCCCGTCCCACCGGTAGAGTGGACACCGTCCTTTGGAGCGGGGAACACCCTGGGCAGCGCAACGACACCGCGAGGTGCTGAAGTTGTGCTCGCAGGCGGGTATGCGATCACGCGCGTTTCGCCGATCGGTTACTCACGGCTTAACTTCGGATCGGTTTCGGAAGGGAACTATCTGTCGGCTCATCAAACCGATACCTACCTCGTAACGGCCGACGTAAATATTCAGAACTTGCCCGATGATCCTGCGAAAAATCCGGTATTTCTTGAGATGATATGCAGATGGGAGTCGTCGCAGGATGGTGATACGAGCTACCAGTCACGCTATTGTGAAAATACCGCGGTCGGAGATCAAACCAACACTCCTTGCACAATCGACGCAACCTGCCAAAACGCTTTTGGCATAGGGTATACCTGTGAACCACCTCCGTCAGAATCCGCAACCTTCAATGTCGGTAACCCGATGCGCGATCAGCAGATAGATTACCGTGCCTATGCCGATCCGAAGCTTATCGGTCAGTGGCAAACCGTTTACCTACCTGTTGATCTGGGTGCGGATGGCGCCGGCAAGCGTTTATGGGAGCAACCGATAATCCCTTGTAGTATCTATTTGCGGCAGGAGACAGGCGAATACGTGACGCAGACAAGAGTAAACTCAACCGGTCAGGCGTGCGGTACAAATCCAACGGATGATATTGATCCGCTCTGCCGCGAGACGTACTGCATCGATCCCACGACCGGCAAGGCCGCTGCAACGCCAACCCGGTGCTCTCCCTCCAGCCCAAGCTGCCCTGGCCCGACGTATACGCAATGCGGTGGTCAGTCGGATGTGCTCTGGAAGAACCCGCACTTTGGACCCATGAAGGGATATGCGTATCTTGACAACGGTCAGATCGATACGCAGTCATGCAACGGACAAGTGAGTAGTAATACCGGCTGTTTGCTGTTCCTCGCCATGAACGAGCGGACGAAGAAGCTTTACTCAGCGCAGCCGACGTACCAGTCAAGCGCCGCAGGCGCCGGTAATCCGGTTGCGCCAGTTGTCTGCGCTCCGAATCAGCCCGGTTGCATCAACGACAGCAATCGAATCATTAAAGTCGATCGCGACCGCCAGTGCATTGAATGGCTGGCGTGTCGCAGCGCCACGCAGGTATTCGATCCGACGACAAACTCGCACCGCCAGATCTGCGATCAGGTCGGCCTGTGCGATCAATACATCGCCGGCAGCAATGTATTGAGCTGCGCCCATTGGGTTGATCCTTCAAAACAACGGCTGGAATACGGGCTCTACACCACCCGCTCCTACGACGCCACCCCGATCGATTACACTGGTTATTCGATGTACAATCTGTATTCCGTTGGCGCCTTGGAACTTGTGGATGTCAGCAACCGGCGGTTAACCGATCCCAGCCAGTCACCCGGACCGGATTACGGAAGTCCCGATTTCCGTCTCGTAAAAGTTATCGATTCGTGCGACAGTTCACAGCCGCAATTCTATGAAGGGCAATGCGGTCCCATCGATCCGCTGATACCGAGCCAGAGGATCGGGCGATGCTTCTCGCCCAATAAGTGCGTTGTCGGCATTGACGGCAGTCCATTCAGCCGTGACTCCGATTATGTGATCAAGAGTACGACCCGTGCGTTTGCCGAAAAAGATTCTCCGTTCCCGTACTCGGTGGTGGAGAGCGATACTGGAGGAACGCGCAACGTGAAGCAGGGCTTTAAGGAGGCGAATATCTGCGAGAATTCTCTGGGGACCGGCTCCTCATGCCAGGATCAGTATTTCAAGTTTACCTACGGGTCGTCTGGGAGCAATGTCACTCGATATTTTTCGGCAGACATAAGTTCTACCGCATCAATTCCGTCATGCATATGCCAGGGAGGCCGGGAAGACGGCCAGGAATGCTTGACGCTCGATACGAGCGGCCGTCAGGGATGCAGCAACGAAAATACCCGGTCATGCGAGGTTGACAGTAATTGTTCGGTCGGGGGCACGTGCGTGGATGTCGGCGACGGAAAACTTTCGACCGATGAGCGCTGTCCCGATAACGGATCACCGCTCTTCCTCCGCCGTGCCGATAATTTCATCAATCTCCCCGGATACTGCATTGAGCCGGATAATCGCGCGAACATCAACGCGTCGCAAAGCGAACGCGCGTGTTTGAGCTGGTTGCCCGTGGATAACTCTCCGTCCGGCGCGGATTTCTATAATCAGAGCAGAGAGGCCGGGTATTCGTACAAGGTCCCCGCGTATTACTGTCTTGAGGTCGGCCTTTATGAACAGCGTGTCGGGCGTTTCTTCCTCAAGTATACGTGCAGTACCGATTGTAAGGACTCATTGCTGCTGTCGTCCGAACGCGGTGATTACTATACCGATAGCTCAGGGTCAATGGGCTCGCATTGTCACGGTTTCCATAGGCACGTAAATTGCTACGCAAAACCGCGCGGTGGTGCCGGAACCTATCCGTATGACGGTGATACCGTGTACGGTGAATCAAGACCGGATGCGTCGTGCCAGGTTCTTGCACAGGCAGTCGACGAACGAGGCAAAAACGCAGCCATGACGAATTATTTCTGGCCCGGATTCGATAACGGTAAGGGATATACGATCGGCGAGAAACCGGTTGTTCAGCTGAATCCGCCGGTATCGCCGCTCGGTTACGGTCTTAAGCAGGATGATACGCCGTTCGGTTCCGCAGTACCCTCGGGCATTGGTTTTGTAACCGATTTGCTTTTCATCCGCGTCACGACCGAGATTCCGCGCGCCGGAAGCCCCTACGCTTGCAAGAGCACGCCACAGAGCTGTGCGCTGTTCAACGAAGGAACGCGCTCGACAGTTGCGGTCAAGGGGTGGCAGAAAAATCCGCCTTTTGCAGGCCTTGAGGATTATAATATCGGACTGCTTCGTTTGAAGGAGATATACAAGAAGATATTTAATGTCTATCGCTGGCGATCCGGCAATACCTGCGATGAGTACGCCTGCGGTGTTCTTCAGCAGCAGGACGGGGGATCGTATTTCGGCGGGCAGTCGTGCGATCCGATCGACCCGGATTCCTGCAATGCGCAGGCAGCGGGTAACTGTGAATTACTTACCGGTAAATGCATTAACTCGCTTTTCAACAGTACGGCAACCTCTAGTCCGTTCTTCCAGGGTTGCGCAACCTGTCCGGTCGGCTTCCATACCGAGCAACAGGTTTCCAAGCGCTGCGAAAGCAATAACGCGTCTTTTGATTCGACAACTTGTCAGGCTGCCGTTCTTGATCCGACAACCGGTGCTACCTGTGATACCTTTGCCGGACAAGGATATGCATGCGCCGCCGGACCAGCGGATACAGCCAGCAATACGTTCCGCTGCTATAGCGGTACCATGGGAGGTAATGACTGCAAGATACCGTTCAATCCCGACGGCTCGATTATCGCGTCGAACGTGGTCTGCCAGCCGAGTTCCACTGCTCTTGGCAACGACTGTTTCTACGCAGGCGTGGACACAGGAATTTCATGTTTGAGCACCGCCGATTGTATCGTCAGCGATGACGGCATCACCGATAATACCGTCGGTGAACTCCATGCGCTGAATAAATCCGCATACTGCGCCGATACGAACATCGAAGGGGCTCATGATTACGGCCTGGGATTTTTCTGCACCGGCGCGCCGTTTACCGTACCCAACACCCTCGATTTCGCGGACGTTCCGGTTTCGTGCGCATCGGGGACTTCGATAGTAAACGAACTCGGATATACGCTTTCCGATGCGCAAATCTGCAGGGCAGTCGGGCGATGCCTGCCGTCAAGCCAGGTCGCCTACAGCCCCACGCACCCGACCAAGAAGAACGAGCCGCTGTGCTATCTTGAGCCGACCGGATACCTCCCGATGTGTATTCGAAAGGTAGCGACCGATTGCCAGGGCGTTGCACCCGATCGGATCATCGACATCACCAGCGCCAATCCCGCATGGTGGCCGCTTGATGATACGCCGAGAGCGGACGGAACGTATTCGCCGTATATTATCCCGGTCCAGTGCGATACTTCCGGCCTTAACTGTACGCAGGTAATTCCAACGAATAGTTTCCATGTTCCACAGTGCCCTTATGCCCCTAACTGCCTGCCCGTAACAAGCCCCAATGATAATGGATTCAGCGTCAACAATAAGTACCAGGCATCGGACGTCATTCAGGGATTCCAGAACCTGCTCGTCTCGCTGAACTTCTATATGTCGGCCGACAAGAATCACATTCCGATTAAATACGTTGAGATCGATTGGGGTGACGGTTCACGGCAAGGACGCGTGGGATACTACAAGAATCAGATGCAACAGTGCGATGATACCAATGCGCTTGGCCCGATAACCGTGTTTCAGGAACCGCTCGATTATGCAGCGACGCCCGCCGCGTGTCGCGAGGACTTCCGCAGTTACTTGCATGTGTTCGCCTATGACCCCGCGCACGTCTGCGGGACCTGCAGCAACAATCCGACGCAGCAATGCGGTACCGATGTTGACTGCTATGACAATACGCCAGTCGGCGGACAACCGCGCACCGGCGTGTGTAATAAGGCACCCGGCGCCACCGGTACGGTCGCCTGCTATCGCCCGCGTGTCATGGTGCAGGATAACTGGGGCTGGTGCACGAACGGAGTGTACGGACCGGTCGGCGTCGGCTGTAAAGACGTCACCATCTTGAGCGCTTCGCCGCCTGCGCCGCAAAACATCAATGAGGGCTATGTGCCGTTTGCGGGCATCATCAAGGTCAATAAGGATCCGAAACCGTAATGCGCAGCCGTTTTAATTCTTCGCACAAGAATAACCGCGTCTCCGCGGTCGTTGCGTGCCTGGTTTTTGCGATGCTCGTTGTTCCCCTTGTTGCGTTTGCGCAGGACAGCGTGTCGTCATTCTTTTCGACCATCATCTTTAAATGGCTCATTGCACCGCTCACCGAGCTTCTCAATTTGCTCATCATCTTACTCATTAAGGTTGCAAGTTATAATCAATTTACCACCGAACCGATCGTCGATCTTGGCTGGAAGACATTGCGCGACGTGAGTAACATGTTCTTCGTGCTTATTCTGCTGATCGTGGCCATCGGCACCATCATCAAGTGGGATGTCGTCAACTACCGGCAGAACCTTCGCCGGCTCATCCTGATGGCCCTGCTCATCAATTTCAGCAGAACGATTGCGGCGTTTCTCATCGATTTTTCGCAGGTCATAACCCTGACGTTCATAAAGGCCGTTCAGGACGTGATACAAGCGGGCATTGTCGGCGCCCTTGGTCTGGACAAGATATTGAATCCGGTAACGCTGTACGATGCGGGTCAGAAGGGCGGGGCGGTCGGGCAGCTGACGATAAATATCTTTACCTATATTGTGGCGCTGATCATGGTTGGCGTTGCGTGCGTTGTTGTCGCTGCCTACGTCCTTATATTTGCCGTACGAATCATCGCGTTATGGCTCCTGATCATTTTTTCCCCGCTCGCGTATCTGGCAAGCACGTTAAAGGGTACGTCCGTTTTCCAGTGGTACGATCGTTGGTGGAAAACATTCGTGAGTAATCTTTCGGTAGCACCGGTGCTTGCTTTCTGCCTGTGGCTCGTGTTCAGCATTGTCGCCAAGGGAGGCGGTACCCAGCAGATTATCCCGCAAGGAACCGAAGGAGATGCGGTCACGGTGAATGGCGTTTCAACGACCGTTTTATTGGGTTTCATGGTGGGCACCGGCCTCCTGATATATTCGATCCGGCTTGCAATGAGCATGGCGGGTGAAACCGCAAAACTCGGAAGTCAATTCGTTGGGAAAATGGGCGGGTACGCTCAAAAAGCAGGTGATTATCTTAAGTGGGGCAAGAGCGGTCAGGGCGGAGTCCTGGGAAGATACGCAAAGAGACCGGCACTTGCCGTTGCAGAGGGCGTGGGGCGGGCAGCACAGGCAGTCCCGGGTCTTGGACGCGTTGGCGTGACGGTGACGGCTGCAGCGCAGCGTGCGCAACGGCGGCA
>Ga0154967_146_pt2 | contig 16893 bp, 17 predicted proteins | sample RifCSPhighO2_01_FD_105935 | JGI IMG/M metagenome (GOLD analysis project Ga0154967, IMG submission 105935) | Candidatus Komeilibacteria bacterium RIFCSPHIGHO2_01_FULL_52_14
CTGGTACTGATTCTGACGGTACGATCGCCTCTTACGCATGGACCGTCTCTCCTTCATCCGGCTGCGCCCTTTCCGGCGCTGCCACCGCGAATCTGACCATGACTTGTACGAGCGGCGGCACCTACACCGCAACGCTTACCGTCACGGATAACCTGGGTGGAGTGGGAAGCGACACCGCCCAAGTGACCGTCACAGCCACGAACATTAGTCCGATCGCCAATGCTGGCCCTGAAGGGTCAGGTCAGCCCGGTTCGACCATCGTCCTCAGCGGTTCCGGCTTCGATCTGGACGGCATGATCGTCTCCTACCAATGGTTTGTCTCGCCGTCTTCCGGCTGTACGATCTCCGGACAGAGTACACCCAGCCTGACTATCTCCTGTTTAATATCTCGAATCTACACCGCAACCCTGACCGTGACCGACAATAGCGGCGCAAGCAGCACCGACACCACCCTGGTCACTTTTTCGAATTCGTGCATACCGTAGCGTTTTACAAACGTTGGTATCGCCCATTTGTTTTTTTTCCGTTTTTGGGTATAGTTTTCATGCCTGAAATTCCAAATACGTAGTATTAGGATGCTACTGGGCTTGGATTGGCGCAGCCCCGACGTTTCAGTCGGAGCCCCGACCAGAGCGTCGGGGTTGGCGAGTATTGACAAAAAACACTAATGTGCTTCTGATGGTCGGGGATTGGATGTTTATGGTCGGGGATTGGCGCAGTTGGTAGCGCGCACGCTTCGGGTGCGTGAGGCCGTGGGTTCGAGTCCCACATCCCCGACCATAAGCATGTAATCGCAGCCCCGACGCCCCGACGATATGTCGGGGGTTCGGGGAGCCGACCGCAATCCGACGTTTCAGTCGGATTCCGCGTCGGCTTTGGTAGCGCGCACGCTTCGGGTGCGCCTGCCCCGTGCGCGCGAGTAGCACGAGCGTCGTTCGGGGTGAGGCCGTCCCGACGCGAGGTCGGGACATCCCCGGCCATAAAGAGCTGATCAAATAGAGCTATAGAGTGAGCCAGATATGCTGCGGCTCCAAAAATACGAATATTCGTTTCCGCCCGAATTAATCGCTCAAAAACCGGCAGTACCGCGCGATGCGGCGCGGTTGCTTGTTTTTAAAAAGAAGGAGAAAAAGATTTTTCATGATATTTTTAAAAATCTTGCTGCCTATTTGCCGCTTGGAGCTGTGCTGGTGTGCAACGATACCAAAGTACTACCGGCACGGCTCATCGCGTATAAGAGTACGGGAGGCAAGGTCGAAATTTTATACATCGCAACCGTCAGAGGCCTTTTGCAGGTTTTAGCGGACAGGAAGATTGCCGCCGGTTCCCGTCTTGCCCTGACCTCCCGTCTTTTTTTTGACGTTGCAAAGAGCGACGGACGTTTTTATTATCTGCGGCCTTTATTTCCCCCAGGTCGCCTCAACGGTATACTGGAACGGCACGGGATAGCGCCGATTCCGCCTTATATACGTCACCCGGAGGCCTCGGGAAAAAAGCTGCGCGAGCAGTACCAGGCGATTTTTGCAAAAAAATCTGGCGCTATTGCGGCGCCGACCGCCTCGTTGCATTTTACAAAGCGTTTGGTAACAAAACTTGGCCACGGCGGCTTTCCGATCCGTTTTATAACATTGCACGTCGGTCTTGGGACTTTTGCGCCGCTGACCGCTTCGCAGCTTGCCGCCGGAAAACTTCACGCCGAGCAGTATCGTATCGATCCGGTAATAGCCCGGTTCCTGAATGAGGCAAAAAAACAGGGGCGGCCGATTATCGCGGTAGGCACCACCGTTGTCCGCGCGCTGGAGTCGGCGGCGGACAAAAGCGGCCGGTTGAAGAAGCTTCAGGGAACGGCAGATCTGTTTATCAGGGAAAAATACCGGTTTCGGTTCGTTGACGGTATCATCACCAACTTTCACGTACCCCGGTCAAGCTTGTTGATGCTGGTAAGCTCGTTCACCGGACGAAAACAGAGTATCGCCTTGTACAAAACCGCAATTCAAAAAAAATACCGTCTTTTCTCTTTTGGCGACGGCATGCTTTTGTACTAGTTCCGGCTTTTTGCTACAGTCGGGATATGACTTTGTCCAATGACAACACCGTGGCACTCGTAACCGGCGCGGACAACCGCGAGATGGTGCGTCAAGCGCTGACACTTCTCGGCGAGCCCTTTCAGAAGCTTATACGGGAGAGCAAAAGGATTTTCATCCATCCGAATCTGGTCACGCATTTTCGGAAAAGCGCTACCGCTTCCGCCGAAACGGTTCGGGGAGTTCTCGATCATATTGCGCTTGTGCGCAACGATGAGGTGCTGATCGGCGACGCCGGGTTTCACGACACCAAGAAGGCGTTTCGAAAATTCGAATATGATTCTTTGTCGCGGTCCGCGAATATTCGTCTGTTTGACCTCAATGACGATCAAACCGTCGATTCGTTCGCGTACACCGAGGATTTTAAGAAACGCGCTATCCCGTTTTCAAAAACGGTAGCGGATGCCGATTGCAATATCATCGTCGTACCGGCAAAGATGCATGCTTACACCATGGTATCGCTGTCGATCAAAACGCACATCATCGGCTCGCAGGTCGTGCCAAAAAGTCCCTTTGGCATCTATGCGCGCTGGCCGTGGAATCATACCGGATACCGGCAGTTCCATATGACGCTAGCCGACGTGTATGTCGAACATCCGGCCCAACTCGCGATAATCGACGGAACGACGGCTATGGAAGGCAACGGGCCTGCAATGGGTCATACGCTTGATTTGGGCTGGCTTATTGCGTCTTTGAATCCGGTTGCGGCGGATGCGCTTGCGGCATACCTTATGGGAATTAAGCCGGAGGACGTCGGTTACCTGTATTATCTGTCTCAAAAAGGGATCGGGCCGATTGATGTATCGGGCATGCGGATTCTGGGACAATCGCCGGAACGACTCAAGAGAGAATTGCGAAAACCGTCATCATATTCCGTAATTTCTCGCTGGAAGTAGCCACTTCCTTTTCAACGTGCCTTATGTTACGCTGCTCGTAGGGAACTTTATGCGTACCGATACCATCAAAAAAATTGCTGTTACTACAGTTTTTTCCATATTTATTTTCGTTTTCTTGGGGCTTGTTGCAACCAGCAGCGCCATGGCCCACGGAGGTCATGAGGGGATGGAAGGATGCCCACTCATGGCTGGCTCTTCGTCGCTCTGCGGCATGACAGTTGAGGAGCATCTATCGCTCTGGCAGCGGCTGTATCACGTATCGCTCCATGTCATTGACGCGGTCGCTCTCATCGCTTTTCTTGCCTCCTTGGTCGCCTTGTCGATTCTCCTGTCGCGTCTCGAATGGCGTACTGCTCTCAAGCGCGCGAAAAGCTCGCTGTATCATACGCATGCTCCGCCTCGCCTTGAGGCCATTTCAATTCTCAGGCAGCTCTCTCGAGGAATCATCAGCCCGAAGCGGGATTAGTTCAGGTTTTTGCCGGAGCAGGTTTTGTGCTTCGGTTTTATGTAACTGTTTTTCTGCTAACTCTTAACTTTATTCGATCGGAAATCGGCATGAATAGCACGAACTACATCTATGCAACACACATCATCAATCGAGCGGATTGACTTCATGATCTCGGGCATGCATTGCGCAAGCTGCGAGGTGCTTATTGAGCGTAAGTTTAAGAAAATACCTGGCGTCGAGCGCGTCAGCGTCAATAACGCAACCGGCAGGGCAAAGGTATATTGCAGCAGGACGCCGAGCCTCGAGGAACTGAACAATGCCGTCAATGCAGACGGGTATTCGGTTCAGTATCGCAATCACCCCCCTGTTAAACAGGAATGTGCGGAGCCGCGAGGGGAACACTATGCCGAGATTGGCGGTATTGCCATCATCGTCGTCGGGCTCTATCTCATTATCCAGCAGCTTCATATTGCGCCTCCGAATTTCGGCGTATCGGATACAATGAGTTACGGATTTGTCTTTCTCCTCGGACTTATTGCTGCCGTCTCAACTTGTCTTGCGGTAACCGGAGGATTGCTGATCGCGACGGCGACCCGGTATAATGAACGCCACGCGGAATTAACCGGCGTTCAGAAATTCAAACCCCACCTCTACTTCAACATCGGTCGTGTTGTTTCCTATACGGTCTTCGGTGCCGTCGTAGGCGCGTTGGGTTCGGTGATATCCCTCTCAACCCGGGCAACGGGAATTCTCACGATCGTTGCAAGCATCGTTATGGTTGTACTGGGGCTTCAACTGCTCGACGTGTTTCCGTTCTTACGCCGGATGCAGCTCAAGCTGCCCAAGCGGTTCGCGCACCGCATTCACGATGCGAGCAATTCGGAGCATCGCGCAGCACCCTTTTTTCTCGGTGCTTCGACGTTCTTTCTCCCCTGCGGGTTTACACAGACGCTTCAGTTGTACGTCCTGACCCTCGGCAGCCCTATGCGCGGCGCCCTGACGATGCTCTTCTTTGCCCTTGGTACGCTTCCGGCCCTGATGTCACTTTCGGTCCTGACGAGTTTTTCGAAGGGACTGTTCCTGCGCTATTTCGTGAAGGTCGCAGGAGTCCTGGTCGTTCTGATGGGAGTGCTGAATGTAAGCGGGGGGTTTGCGCTTGCCGGCGTGCCGCTTGATCCGCGAACGTTATTCGCACAGAATACCGCGCCGGCAACCGAAGTGCCTATGCGAAACGGAAAGCAAATCGCCGAAATGCGCGTTGAAGGGTATGAGTATTATCCGTCCCGCTTTACCGTGAAGGCCGGAGTGCCGGTTGATTGGCTTATTGACGGGAGGAAAGCGCAGGGGTGCGCGCAGGTATTGATTGTTCCGAAGCTGGGCATCACCCGTCGTCTTTCCCGCGACGCCGTTACGACGATATCGTTCACGCCGAAGCAGGACGGAACGCTTGAATTCAGCTGCTCAATGGGTATGACGACTCCCGGAGCACGTTTTACCGTCGTTTCCGGATCGGCGTAATCACGTTATTATTGATGTATGGAGACGAAGATGAAAACCGAACTTACCATCGTCGGCACGCATTGCGCGTCGTGTAAGGCGCTTATCGAAGACGTGTCATCCGAGATTGCCGGTATCATCAGTTGTACTGTCGATTACCGGACAGGAAAAACAATCATTGAACATGACCCATCAGTCGATTGGAAAGCATTCGATGCAGCCATCGCTGCTCTTGGTGAGTACCATGTAGAAAGATAACATATGAAAAAACCACTTTCACGATACTCGGTATGCATCCCGACGACTCGCTACGCGAGTGTCGGGACGAGTCGTGCGCTTAATTTCTTGCAATAAGTAATTGAACATCATGCAAAAAACAACTTTTACCATAGTCGGTATGCATTGTGCGAGTTGCGTGCTTCGCAATGAACGAAGCTTGCAAAAACTTCCCGGCGTCGCCTCGGCTTCGGTGAACTACGCGCTGAACAACGCGACGGTCGAGTATGACGAAACAAAAGTTCCCGAGCACGCGCTCCATCATGCCGTTGAGAAGAACGGATACAAGGTCGTTGCGCATCAATCCGCGCATGAGCACCGGCAGGAATCGATGAAGGAAATCGCGGTAATACGGAACCGTGCGTTCATATCGCTTGCGCTCGCAGCACCGGTGCTTGTTCTTGCGATGGGCGGTATCGAATTTCCGTCCGAGGTCGCCGGAATGAACGTCAGTATGCTGCTGCAAGCCGTCGTGAGCAGCGTCGTTATTCTTTTTTTCGGTTGGGAATTTCATGTCGGAATGATCAAGCAGCTTAAAATTTTTTCATCCGACATGAACACTCTGATATCCCTGGGAACGCTGGCCACGCTTGCCTTGAGTTGGTGGTCGCTTGTATGGGGGGATAAGACGCACCTATACTTCGAAACGGGAGCAGTGATTACGGCTTTGATACTGCTCGGACGCTACTTCGAAGCAAAGAGCCGCGGTCAGGCAAGTGAAGCGATCGAAAAGCTCATGCAGCTCGGCGCAAAAACCGCGCATAAGGTGATAGACGGCACGGAACACGATGTACCGGTAGAAGAAGTTGTCGTTGGCGATGTACTGCTGGTAAAGCCGGGCGAGAAGATGCCCGTTGACGGGATCGTGATTGACGGTACATCGAGTGTGGATGAATCGATGCTTACCGGAGAAAGCATGCCGGTGGGTAAGAAAACCGGAGACGATCTGTACGGCGCGACGATAAACATAAACGGTGCGCTGCACATGCGCGCACGAAAGGTAGGTCAGGACACCGTGCTTGCTCAGATCGTGCGGGTAGTCGCGGATGCACAATCAAAAAAAGCCCCGATCCAGAAGCTTGCCGATAGGATATCGAGCATTTTTGTGCCGGTCGTGCTTGTTATAGCCGTGATCACTGCAGTCGTATGGTACATGATCACCGGGGAATGGTCACAAAGCATTATTCCGGCGATCGCCGTGCTTGTTATTGCCTGTCCGTGTGCTTTGGGCCTGGCAACGCCGACGGCAATTATGGTCGGAACGGGCTTGGGCGCAAAACGCGGCATTCTCATCAAAAACGGAGAAGCGCTTGAAAAGGGGAAAAAGATTGACGTCATGGTGTTCGATAAGACCGGCACCCTGACCGAGGGAAAACCGCGCGTTACCGACACCATGCCGCTTGCTCCGGGTGTAAGCGCCGAGGACGTACTTGCGCGAGCGGCCAGCTTGGAGAAACTGTCGGAGCATCCTCTCGGGACCGCCATTGTCGCTGCGGCGTCCGGTAATAATCTGACGCTTAAGGCAGTCGAGAATTTTGAAAGCATCGCCGGCAAAGGACTGCGCGGAAAGGTTGGGGACATTGTCTATTGTATCGGGAGCCCTCGCTTTATAGCAGAACAAGGGGTAGCCATTAAAAATGCCGACACGCACATCACCAGGTTTGAGTCGGAAGCGAAAACGGTTGTGGCTCTTGCGGGCAACAAATCGCTCATCGGTTTGATTGCGATTGCGGATACGGTCAAGGAAGATGCCAAGCGCGCCGTTGAGGGCTTAGCCGCTATCGGGATCCGGTCGCGTATGATCACCGGCGATAATCAGAAGACGGCGCATGCAATCGCGCGGCAAGCCGGTATTGAAGAAGTGATCGCCGAGGTGCTCCCTCAAGACAAGGCGCGGAAGGTGAAGGAGTTGCAAGAACAGGGACTTGCGGTTGGTTTTGTTGGCGACGGTATTAACGATGCGCCGGCGCTTGCGCAAGCGAATCTGGGGATCGCCATGGGTACGGGTACGGATATCGCGATTGAAGCAGGGGATATGGTCTTGGTGAAAGGGAGTCCTCTGAAGGCGGTCGAGGCGCTGAAACTCTCTCGACGCACGTTCTCTATCATCAAGCAGAATCTTTTCTGGGCGTTCTTCTATAATATTGCCGCAATTCCTCTGGCAGCAGCCGGGCTTCTGAACCCCATTATTGCGGCTGCCGCGATGGCCTTCTCGAGCGTCAGTGTTGTGCTGAACAGTTTACGGATTAAACGGGCGAGCGGTATGTAGTATACTGCTCTCATGCCGTCAGCCGATTCGCAAAAGTTCCGTCGTGAGGTATATCACCACTTTAAGGATAAAGGGCGTGATTTGCCGTGGCGTCCTCCTTCGCTCAAGCTTCGGAAGGACAAGTCCGTCGATGCATATAAGATATTAGTTGCCGAGGTGATGCTGCAGCAGACGCAGGTTGATCGGGTAATCCCGAAGTACCGTGAATTTTTGGAAGAATTCCCGACGGCGCGTGCCTTGGCAACGTCGCCGCTCTCGAAAGTGCTCAAAGTTTGGAGCGGACTGGGCTATAACCGTCGTGCGCTCGCATTGAAGCGCTGCGCGGAAAAGCTCATGAACACATTTGGCGGCCAAGTGCCGCACACGGTCGAGGAGTTAGATGCCTTGCCGGGCATCGGCTATCATACTGCGTGCGCAATCATGGCGTTTGCGTATAACGAACCGGTTGTTTTTGTTGAAACGAACATTCGTTCCGTATACCTGCACCATTTTTTTCCAAAACGAAAAAAAGTGACAGACAAGGAACTGCTGCCTTTCATCGAAGCGACTCTCGATCGTTCGCATCCTCGCCGCTGGTATTCTGCGCTTATGGATTACGGCTCGTCATTAAAGAAGACGGTCGAAAATCCATCTCGGCGGAGCGCCCATCATGCCGTGCAGTCCCGTTTTAAAGGTTCCAATCGCGAGCTGCGGGGGAATATCATCCGATCCATGATCAAACATCGTCGTATGAATCTTGCCAGGCTCGTACGCGAGTCGTCGAGCGACGCAGTTCGCGTAAAAAAAATCGCGACCGGCTTGATACGCGAAGGGTTTTTGCGGCGAAAAGGAGACGCTCTCTCGCTCGTCAGCTGAATACCGGTTGACACCGTGCATCGGGCGTCTATACTATAGATTATATCCGTTAATTCGTTAATATTTTATTTTATATCAGTATGTCACAACGCATGAGACGAATTTCGATCGCGGTCGGAGCTTGCGCTGCCCTCCTGCTTGTAGCGGGGTGCAAAAATGCGTACGGACCGTCGCAATCGAGGAGTAATCAGAACAAAGCCAACGATCAGGCGAACGTCAATACGAATACCGATGCTGAGCAGCTCGCCCTGGATGCAGCTCAGCCATTCATTCTGACGGCGCAGAATAATTCGGGTGAAACAGGTACCGCGAAGATCTTCGATGTGAACGGGAAAGCCGAAGTCGTGCTCAACATGAGCGGAGCGCCTGACGGCGTGAGTCAGCCGGCTCACATTCATGAGGGAACCTGTGCAAAGTTGGGACCCGTTGTGTTCGGTCTCACCAATGTGCTTGACGGCGCATCGAAAACCAACCTGAACGTACCCATGTCGGCGATATTCAACGGATCTCCCCGTGCGCTGAATGTACATAAATCACAGGCAGAATCCGGAGTATATGTTGCGTGCGTGGATTTAACAGGTAAGGTCAACGAAGGGCAGAACACAAATTCGAGCGTCAATGCAAACTCGAATGCCAATACGAACACGAACACATCAGAAACCTCGCAAAAAAAGACCTTCAACATCACCGCGCGTAATTTCTCCTTCTCTCTGAAGGAAATCCGCGTGAAGAAAGGCGATACGGTCACCATCAATTTGTCCAATAGCGACGGGTTCCACGACTGGGTTCTCGATGAGTTCAATGCCCGGACCAAGCAGATCGGTGTGGGAAGTAGCGACTCGGTGACGTTTGTTGTCGACAATACCGGCACATTTGAGTATTACTGCAGCGTCGGTCAGCATCGCGCAGCGGGAATGAAGGGCAATTTGATCGTCGAATAAGAGAGATTCCCTGCGGATACAAGCCGCCCAGCCCTAGTTTGGTTGCAAACTAGGGCTGGGCGGTCTTTCGTATTTGACCATTTTTGTTATACTTAGTTTCGTCTAAAATTTTTTTGATACACAATGGTCCCAAAATACGTTTTTTTCACCAAAGGTGTCGGCCGGCACAAAGAGCAACTGGGCTCCTTTGAGATGGCCCTGCGTGATGCCGGCATCGAAAAGTTCAATCTCGTGACCGTTTCCTCGATATTCCCGCCGAATTGCAAAATTATCTCCCGGGAAAAGGGCTTGCAGTATTTGCAGGCAGGGGAGATCGTATTTTGCGTCATGTACGAGCTGCGCTCGTGCGAACCGAACCGGCTTATGGCGGCCTCGGTCGGTCTTGCCGTGCCATCCGACGCAAGTCAGTACGGGTATCTTTCGGAGCACAAGTCGTTCGGCGAAACAGAAGAAAAAGCGGGAGAATATTCGGAAGATCTGGCTGCCAGCATGCTCGCAACGACACTGGGACTTGAGTTCAACTCCGACGCTGCGTGGGACGAACGGGAACAGCTCTATAAAGCGAGCGGAAAAATAATCAAGACCACGAACGTAACGCAATCCGCGATTGGACACAAAGACGGGCTCTGGACAACCGTTCTTGCCGCAGCCATTTTTGTGCCAGCCGATGCAACGGTACCCGCTATAAACGGCGAAACGGCAAAGCCATAACAGCCATTTGACAACGGCAGTATCCGTGCTAGGTTGAACGCGCCGGCTCGCGCTTTCGCTTCAGGATCGGCCTTGCGGCCGAACAAACCTGATGAACACGGAGTAGCATGTCGGTGGGCGGGTCCTACACACGATCGTACGGGGATCCGCTCTCACCTTTTTCCGCATCTCCTTGCGGTTTTTGTTTTGCTACGGTATCGTATTCCTTGCTTTGGGTCTATGGTCTACTGGTAGAACAGTGCATTCGCCCGCCTGCCTTCGCCTGCTGGGCCGGTAGCTCAGCTGGTAGAGCGCCGCATTCGCATTGCGGAGATCAGGGGTTCGAATCCCCTCCGGTCCACCAGACGAAGGCACAGCGGCGGGCAGGCATTGCTGATCTGGGAGTTTCCACTACACCTCGCTTCGCGAGTGAGCGGACCCGCTCGCTTTGACGAGCGGGCGATTCCCTGCCTGCCAGCAGGCAGGTCCTTAGGTCCACCATACTATCTATGAAAGAAAAAAAAGAAGCGGCTTCTATTGGATCGTTTACAGATGCTCACTAAATATGATGCATACTGAGATCGAAGCGAAATTTTTGGACATCCGGCCTGATCTGTTGCGGGAGCTGATCAAGAAAAATGGTGGTCTTCTGGTACATCCTGAACGTCTCATGCGCAGGAAGAATTTCGACTACGACGATTCGCGTTTGGAGAAGATCGGCGGATGGATTCGCCTTCGAGACGAAGGAGACGTCGTAACGCTTGCATACAAACAGCTCGTTGACAGGACCATTGAGGGAACAAAGGAAATCTCCGTTGTTGTCGGAGATTTTGACACGGCATCCGAATTGCTTTTGGCCGTCGGGTTGCGGCTCAAATCGTATCAAGAAACAAAACGCGAGCGGTGGGAGCTTGGCGGCATCGAGGTAACGATCGATACGTGGCCCTGGATCCCGACATTCGTTGAGCTTGAGGGTTCTGATGAAAAAAGCTTGCAAACTGTTGCCGCGAAACTGCAACTGGATTGGAGTTGCGCCCTGCACGGCAGCGTTGAAAGCGCGTACCAGGAGTACTATGATGTTACCGAGGAGGAAATCGACGGTTGGCAGAACATCACGTTTATTCCGGTTCCGCAGCGACTTGCTGAGAAAAAAAGAAACAGAGCAGGAATATGAAGATCATCTGGATACTGGTCAATTGTAATTCTATAACCGAAGCGAAAAAGATCGGCACCGCTCTTCTGAAAAAACGGCTCGTGTCCTGTTTTGATATCTTTGAGCGCGCCGGTGCATGGTACTTTTGGCCGCCCAAGTCGGGAAAGATCGAAACTTCAAGGGGTGCGCTGCTGATATTGGAAACTCTGCCGGCTAAAGTCAAAAAAATCGGCTCGGAAGTTCGTAGGCTGCACAGCGATGCCCTGCCCTTTATCGGAACCATAGAAATTGGTACTATAAACTCACGGTATCTGCGTTGGATGAAAGGTGAGATGAGGAAATAACGTTATCATATGAAACGATTCGACAAACGGGAACAGATCATCCTGGCGGTATGCGCCGTGATTGTGCTGGTCTTTGTCGTGGAGCTTGCTATCGGACCAAAGGGCCCCCGCAGCGAGCAGCAACCGACCTCAAATACCAATACGGAGGATACTGTCGCTCTTACTCCCACGACGACCGCACCCGCCCCGAACAAGACCGTCCCAAGTCAGCCGAAGACATCCTCGCAAGAGACGGCGGAGACGTACGCAAACGCACTCAAACAGTACGAAGGCAGAACTATCGCGTTCGATTCCTGTAAATCGGTATTCGCCAACTATACCTTCAAGTCCGGTACAACCATTATGCTCGACGGTCAGTCGCAAGGCGCGCAAACTATCACCATAGCAGGAAAAAAATATACGGTACGCCCGCAGCAATATGCCCTAGTGAAACTTGCGACGGTCAAGGCGCCAACGATACTATACCCAGACTGCTTAAGCGGCGGAGTTCAGAGATACAACGTCGCAAAGATCACGATACAGCCCTAAACGGTTGTAAAAAACCCCCGAGTCCGATACCCTACCTGCATGCGTCAACTCGCAATCTGGTTTGTTCTCCGTTATTTTCGGTTCTTCGCACGGATCGCACTTTTCGTGCATCGGCCGTTGGTCCTGGGGATCGCCGGATCGGTCGGTAAAACCTCGACCAAGTATGTGCTATCGCACATTCTCTCGGCTGCAGGCAAGACGGCCGTAACATCGGGTAATTCCGAAACGGGAATCCCGCTCGGTATTCTCGGCATCGCGCTGCACGGGTATTCTCCTCTGCAGTGGCTGCTCGCAATGGCACTCTGTCCGTTTAAAATATTCCATCTTCGCCGAGTCAAGTTCCTTGTGGCAGAGATGGGGATCGACGACCCGTATCCGCCGAAGAATATGACGTACCTGCTTTCGATCGTGGAGCCGGACATCGCCGTTCTGGTGACCGAATCGGTGGCGCACACCATGCAGTTCGATAAAGTTTTAACCGATGCGGAGCGTGCATTGCCCGACGGGCAACGCATCGAACGCCTTGTCGCGGCTATCGCGAACGAGGATGCAAAAATGGCGATGACACAGAGATGCTCCGCGATCATCTATAATGCGGACTCGTCGTTTATCACGGGAGCACTCGCTCGGGGGGTGCCTACGCGGGTCAAGCGTATACATTTCGGTCATGCACACGACGCTTCATTCCGATATCGCTCGTACGACGTTTCGCCCGACAGAACGGCATTTTCATTTACCGATAAGCGTCTCACGCACTCTCTCGGAATCCGGGGGTACGCATTGCCGGAAGAGTATCGCGAGGTTTTTGCCGCCGCGTTGCTCGCGGCCCGTGAGGCCGGAGTTTCGATTGAAACAGGAATCGAATCCCTGAATCGCGGCTTTGCGCTTCCGAAGGGACGCGCGAGTGTTTTGAACGGTATTGGCAATTCCACGATCATCGACTCGTCCTACAACGCATCGCGAGCGTCGACCGTCGCCTTTTTGAAACTTATGAATACTCTCAAAGAAAAAACCGGCAGGCCGACTGTCATGCTCTTCGGCGACATGCGGGAGCTGGGAGAGGAGACAAAAGCCGAACATGAAACCGTTTTTGAACACATGCCGGGAACCATCGATTACCTTTTTTGCGTCGGCCCTTTGACAAAGGAATACATACTTCCTGCGGCGCAGTCATCGCCGTTCCAGCGCGTCAAGTGGTTCTCCGATGCGGTATCGGCCGGATCGTACCTTGCTCAGCACCTGCCCGAACGTTCGCTGGTACTGGTGAAAGGTTCACAGAACGGCATATTTCTCGAGGAAGCGATAAAATTCATTTTGGCCGACCCGCAGGACGCGGGCAAACTCTGCCGACAGGAAAAGTACTGGAAGAAGGGCTTTTAGGCATTCTTGTTTTTCTTGCTGGTGCGCACTATAGTTACTGTGTACCGTTGTTCACTTTTTGTCTCCCTGCAGAGGAGGTGCAGGATGCACGTACAACCGTACAGCGTCAAGGTGTATTACGAGGTACAGTTGGAGGCGATTCTCCGGGCGGGGTTCGACGAATTCGAGCCGGACATCACGAGTGAGCATTTCCCGGCGTGGCGGCTTGGTGTGCACACTATCGATGCGCTGCTGATTCGGTTCGATGATGAACTCACTCCGCAACAGGCGTTGCTGCGGCTCGAAGCGGTCGGTTTCAGAGGAGGTACGCCGCTCGAGGTGGCAACGTTGGGTAAGGATTTCCCACACCTTCAGGAGCGCGCAGCTCTGGTAGCACCTTTACCTGTTTGGAGTCGTGATGACGGTGGGCCGTTGATCGTCGTTCTCGATTACGAGGGCCGACGCCGCCGCGTGAAGCTCGCATCGCAGCACGCCGTTTTCTCCCGCCACAGCTCGTACGTCGCTTTCGACGTTCGTCAGACACGTGTCTAGCGTGAGCGGCCGTTCCTCGCGAGCATAGTGCTCGATCGGGACGGCCTGCTTTTATTATGCCCGCCCGAAAGCTCCAGGCCTTTAGGCGTGGAGATGAAGGGCGAAGTGTATATGAATCCTGCGGAGCAGGACGCTGCTCATAACGAACCCGCCCAGATACCGCGCCCTGAAGGGCGCGGTCGGGTTCATCTGGAGCGCCGCGCGAGAGCGTCGCGTACGGCGGCGTACTCGTCCCAAGGCACCTCATGAGTACCGACGGCAAGCGACTGCTCGTGCGCCTTGCCTGTCAGAATGACAATGTCGCCCGCTCTGGCGTTTTTGATCGCAAAATTGATCGCATCTTTTCTGTCTGCAATTTCAAAAATCATTTTCTTTTCTATCGGATAGGCGACATCTCCTTTGGAAAAGCCGGTGATCCCCCTTTTTATTTCCTCATTGATATGTGAAACGGATTCATCGCGAGGGTCGTCGGTCGTGAGAATGATGACATCATCAAATTGCGCCGCGACGCGTCCCATAACGGGGCGCTTCGCGGTATCGCGCTTTCCGGAAAGGCCGAACACGTGAATGAGCCGCCCCCTTTTTTGCTTCGAAGCATAAGAGAGAATCTCCGAAAAAGCGTTCGGCGTAACTGCAAAATCTATAATGACTTTAAAATCCTTATCATAGACCGTTTCCGCCCGGCCTTTGGGGTTTGTTGCGTGTGCAAGCGCTTTGCATATCGTTTCCCCGTCAATGCCCAGCTCCTTGCAGCAGGTGGCAGCCGCCAAACAGTTGTACTGATTAAAAGCACCGGGCAGTCCCGTTGAAAAAGGAAACGACTTCGGAGTGATATCCGCAGAACCCCGTAATGCGTACGTGATGGTTTTCCTGGCGATTTTTGGCGCGACATTCTTATATGACGAGTCATCGACATTCAGAACGCACGCAGCGGAATTCTTTAAAAGGCGCGTCTTTGCGGCCGTATACCGTTCCATGGTCTTGTGGTAATCAAGGTGTTCGTGCGTAATGTTGGTCAGGATACCGACGCGAAACGCGATGCCCCATACGCGATTTTGATCGAGCGCGTGCGACGATACTTCGATCACCGCGTGCGTGCATCCGGTGGAAACCGCTTTCCTGAGGATACGCTGGATAGAGAACGGCGACGGCGTTGTCGTGTGCAGCCCGGTATCGAGCTGCTGATCGCCAATTGTCGCGCCGAGCGTCGTTATGGTCACGACTTTTTTTCCGCCTCTACGCAGGATTTCCGAGATTAACGCAGCGGTGGTCGTTTTGCCGTCGGTGCCCGTAATGCCCACAACGGTCAGTTTCTTCGACGGAAAACCGTAGCGGAGGTTTGCGGCGAACGCTTGGAACAAATGATAGATGTTTTTAATCGACTGCCACATCAGAGTTTTGTGATTTCCTTAACAAATTGATCTCCCCGGTCTTTATAATCTTTGAACATGTCGAAGCTTGCACAAGCAGGAGAGAGGATGACAACGTCACCGGGCTCTGCCAGGGTATGTGCCTTTTTGACTATTTCATTCATTGTGCGGAGGTTTTCGACAATTTTGATTTTTCCCGCCAAAGGCGGATCAGCCTTTGGCTGAAACTTGTGACTTTTCCCGCCAAAGGCGGATCGCCCTGTGGGCGAAACCTTTTGTTTGATCCGCGGCCATTCTGCTCCGATGCCGATGATGGCCCTGATGTTGTGCGCGCTCGAAATGGTTTTGCCAAGTTCCGTAAAATCGCTGTTCTTGCTTGATCCGCCGAGGATAAGGATTTCGGGCGCATTAAATGCCCGGATGGCCGCAATCGCCGATTCAGGCGTCGTGCTGATGGAGTCGTTATAATAGTTGACTCCTTTAACTTCGGCGACCAGCTGCAGCCGGTGCGTGAGGCCGCGAAACGCTTTCAGCGTTTCGCGGATGTACTTATTTTCTACACCCGCTACCTTGGCAACCGCAACTGCTGCACAGACGTTTTCCAGATTGTGTTTGCCCGGAAGAAGGACATCGGTTGTTTGTGCTATTTTTTCCTCCCGAGCGCCGAGCTTCCAGACGATATCCGTTCCCGAAACATAGCATCCTTCGGGGATGCTCTTTCGTGCGCTCACGTATATTTTTTTTGCGACAGATTGCTCCGCGATCCGGAGCGAAGACGGATAGTCAAGGTTTGCGATGACCGTATCATCTTTCCCCTGATGCCGTACAATGCCTATCTTGGCGCGGGCGTACTCGTCGGCGTTGAGATGATAATCCAGATGATCCTCCGTTATCATGAGAAGTACCGCGATCGCCGGGCTGTGTTGTGCGTCAATAAGCTGAAAACTTGAAAGCTCGAGAATAGAAATCGAATCCCCGTCGAGTTTTTCGACGAACGAAAGAGCGGGTATCCCGATATTGCCGCCCAGGTACACGTCCCGCTCTACTGCCTTCAGGATTTGAAAGAGGAGAGCGGCAGTCGTGCCTTTGCCCTTTGTGCCGGTAATGCCGATAGTCGTTCCGTGTGCAAATTCGAAAAAAATATTCGTTGCCGAGGTGATCTCGATGCCAAGATCCCCTGCTTCATGAAGCGCATGAATACCCGGCCGGATGCCGGGCGAGCGGACAATGATGTCAAAATCTTTGAAAGAATCAAACGGGCCGAACACGAACGACACGCCCTCTTTGCGCAGATGTGTGAGTTTGCTCGTATCGAATTCCTGCTCGTCCTTTTCGTCGAATAGTGTCAGGCGGGCGCCTGCTTTCAGCAGAAATTCAACCGTTTCCCGGCTCTCGACGCCGAAACCCAGGACAGCTATTTTTTTACCGCGGAAGCGTTTTGTATCGGCCATAACACTATCGAGAGTACCCGAAAAATGAGGGTAAGTAAATGCAGGTGAAGATTGCGGAACATGCGCGGTTTCGCTATGCTGGTGCCATGAAATCGAAACGATTCGTCGTCGTATGCGATAATATCCGCAGCACCCATAACGTCGGCTCGATATTCAGGACGGCGGATGGTGCCGGCCTCG
>Ga0154967_135_pt3 | contig 16845 bp, 15 predicted proteins | sample RifCSPhighO2_01_FD_105935 | JGI IMG/M metagenome (GOLD analysis project Ga0154967, IMG submission 105935) | Candidatus Komeilibacteria bacterium RIFCSPHIGHO2_01_FULL_52_14
AATCACACCTGCGGCATTAAAACCCGCACCCCTCAACTCCCTTCTCAGGAGGTATACTACCGTGAACACACGCCTCACTATCTTTGCTCTGGCGGCTCTGCTGCTCATTGGCACCGCCTGTGCAACGACTCGGGCGGTTCGCGGTCCTACCGAAGGACCGCAACGGCCGGAAACGGTCGCAGAACAAACGCCCGCCGACGAAGTCGAGGCTGAGCCAAACCCAGAGGAGTCCGAGGAACCCGATCCGGTCTCGATCGAAGTATCCCCGGGCGTATTTATCCCGGGCCGCATGGGCTATACCGTTCTCTTGAAGGACTGCGGTGACGAATACCTGAACTCGACCGCGGTTCCGTTTCATCGGGTTTCTCCCGACAAGCTGGACGAACTCAAGTCGAGCTTGTTCAACGCCGCGTGTTACGCAACCCCCGAAGGCACCTGGCCCTGGGAAAAGCTCTGCGAGGACTCGTTCCTCTCTTGCGAGGGAACTCTGCGCGAGAGCTTCGGCGAACTTCAACAACCCTACGATCCTCTGCTCTTTGCATTCTGCAACGGCTACGTTGCAAGAGCCGCCGAAAAGCGAGTCGTGCTTCAAGGCCACTGGGAGCCGGTTCAGCTCATTGACAACGAGTGCATGCTCCCGTGCGCATGTGAGGGTGGTAAAGCCACCTACGACAAGAGTCAGCCCGACTTGTACCGATTCACCGGCGACGGGTGCGTGAACGCCTATACCTGTTCTTTCGTCTGCCCCGGAGATGCTGCGGTAACCAAAATCACCGCAAGCACTCCCTAACAACCAGCACCCGCTGGGGAATACCAAGCTCCGCCATCCGACGTTTCAGTCGGATCGGCGGAGTTTCTTTTTTTCACGACAAATATGGCAGTAAGAACTTTTTGACGATGAAACCGGCAATAACGATGAGCGGAATGCTTGCCGAATATAAAAGAGGGTTAAAAGGAGCCGGTGATACCGGTGCCAGAACCGCGCCAGTCGTCGTGCTTGCTGTTTCGTAATCGACAGGGGAACTTTGTATCTTTTGAATATGGCCGTTCAAAAAAACATATACCCGCGGCCTCTCGCTATTGTACATGAAAAAACCCGCTGCCTGTACGGTATCGCCTTTGGAAAATTGACTCAACGTAAGCGAATCTGCAAATTCCGGATACACACCGAATGAAATTCCCTCGTCAATAAGCGTCAGTGAGCGTTGCGAAACGCGTTCCACAACACCTGACAGCGTCACAAACGACCGGGCATCATCGGGACCGAGCCGCCCGATCGAAACGAGTGCCGGCTCCGGCACCGTGCCGGATCCTTTTTTTTCGATTGCGTCCGTGTCTTCTATCGTAAGGCGGAGCTGTCCCGACGAAGCGGTTGCTTTGATTCCGCGAATCTGCACGATGTCTCCGGGAGCAAGTTTTGGAAAACGTTTATGAAAATCATAGAGCTCAAGAAGCGCATCGTCGTCCTCATGCAGAAGAAGGTATACCTGTCGTTTATAAAGCGTATTCGGCGGCACCAGTATGATGCCGGTCGTCAGTACCTCGGTATCATCGGGCAGGTCGGCAAGTTCCTTTATTGAAGACACCTCGCTCCTCGACATGCCCAACACCTGCACGGTCGACGATGCCAATTCGACTGATAGCGTATCGATGAAATTTCTTTCCGGACCCCATGCCCAGGATCCATTATCCAATAGCCGATAGACGGTATTTTCCGGGGCAACCCGATACGATATCTCCTGTTTGACCGCTCCGTCGGGACTCAACAATCGTACGGTGTCGCCATCATTATTAAGCACAATCCCGCTCTCCTCGCGACGGATGATACGCGTCGCATGCGCCGCAATAACCGCATCGGACCCGATGATATACGGTCTGCTGCCTCCGGGAGCGTCATCGATCTGCCATCCAAGCAAGGCAATGGTGCTCGAGCTTGTATTCGAAAGTTCTATCCACTCGTCGTCGTCGTTGCCTGCCGGGTTTGGAAGAATCCGGTCAATCAGCACTCCGTCGCCGGTATAGACGTTCTGGTTAACTACGGTTTCGTCCGGCGACACCTCATCAGGGAGGTCGACAGCGGCGTCAGAAAAGGCGCCGGGATTTCCAATAACCGCATTTTCGGTTTTCTGCGTCGGCTGCGCCCATTGCCATCCCCACGGGAAACGGGCATAGGAGTGGCCCTCAGTGGCCTCCTCGGAATACAGCATGACGTCAGCCAATTGCCCGTCTGGCCAAAAAAGTTTTACGATATCACCACCGGTGTTATTCAACGAGAGTTTGCTGGCAATGCGCGGAATGACAAAATAATCATGGGGTCCAATGCTCGTCAGCTGCAACGTATCTTCGCTCACGGTATACACGGTGCTGCTGTTATCCTGCACTTTCCATCCGGCGAGCTCAACCGGTAAGTTTCCATCATTATACAATTCGATCCATTCTCCCTCGGTATCCGTTCCCGCCGGATTCGGTAAGAGTTCGTTGATTCGAATTTCGTACGAAAATAAAGGCATTTGCGGAACAAAAATAACCTGAGTACCGGGGTTTTGTGCTTGAACAGGCGACGTATCCTGAATGTCCGGCGGTGTTGAGGTTGGTAGTACCGGGGGCGTCGAGGTCGGTGTCGATGTCGGCGAGGAAGAAGGAATGCCGAAGGCCTCAAAATAACCCGGCGTACCGCCTGCAACCGTGCTTAGAATCCAGATACGTGTATCATCGAGGGTATCGGTCAAGGATGTACGTCGCAACGTAAATCCGTCTCCTGCCGCACCTTGCACAGCATCATATGATACGGAAATAAACGGCGTTGTTTCGTGCGCATCAACCAGCCCGATGGTGCCTGATGCATTGGCAAGCGCCATCGACGATGAAAAAAGCGTTCCCTGATAGGCGGGATGATCGGCCTGCCATTGTGCGGCATTAGCCGCGATTATCGCAAATGAGCCGGGCTGAAGGACCTCCTCGCCCAGCGCCAGCTGCAACAGATGTTTTGATCCGTCGTAGAACCGCATACTCGTCGAAACGGAGCCGGTGCCGATGCGCACCGGATCAGCGCCATAATTGAATATTTCGATCCATTCTTTTCCGCTGTCACTCCCGGGAGCGTCATACATGAATTCCGTAATGCGTAGCGAAGGCGCCGCATATGTCATAAACGGCATCAGTATCAGCGAAATGAATAAAATTTTTTTCATAGAATTCCAAGGACCGGAAAGACCAAGACAAACAGGGCGAAAGCTCGATCCTTCCGGTTCCATTGGCAACGTTAAGCTTCCTCCGTGACCAATTCTTTTTCGCTCGGTTCTTCGGCTGCAGGGAGGGCCTGCTGCGCTGCTCGCGCTTTTGCCGAAGGGCTCAAGATAATGAGCTCGTCGGCTATCACATCGGTATTCGTTCGTTTCTGACCCTTTGCATCCTGCCAGTCACGATACGTGAGACGCCCCTCGATATACACTCGCGATCCCTTTACCAGATACTGCTGCATAATGTCCGCGAGTTTGCCCCAGGCGACTATCTTATGAAATTCCGACTTGTCCTTTTTTTCCTTGGTGCGGAGATCGCGCCATACGTAATTTGTCGCGACCGTACACGTGGTCAGATGCTGGCCGGACGGAACCGTGCGTGCTTCGGGGTTCCTGACCAGACGACCAATCAGCGTTACCTTATTGATATCCATAGCTTTTCTCCTTTCATTGTTAATAGCTGCAGGCGTCGGTGCAGCATTTTGAGAATTAAAAAACGCCGCTTACCCACGGCATATTGACATTTTCGCAGCACGGATGCTACGATTCAGTCGATGCCTTTGGGCATCAAAATCGCTTTTCGCCAAGAACCCCTCCGGGGGTTTTTGGTTTTTGCTCACATAATTCTTCAGTATCGACGAAGTCGATACGAATAGTATGAAGCAATCCGCCGCAGCCCCGATAACTTCGGGGCGAAGGCGGATCCCGTCGTCGTTTTAACGAAGGCGGATACTCTTTTTCCACTTTTCTATGAGCTGTCGCGCGTATGAGACGGCTTTCCGGAAGAGAGATGCACTCGCCAAAAAAATTTATTTCCTGCATCCCGATATACGCATAGCGACGGCTCTCTGCCATTCAAATGAACGTAGTACGTGATGTATTTTATCAAAAGCGGCGTGGCGCTACAAATGAAAAGGACCAGCGAGAGTTAAGAATAACTTCTTCTCGCTGGTCCGTTTTTTGAGCGCGCCTCCTGCGCGTTTAGAAAATGAACCTCAGTGGTGCTAGCAGTGGGCGAAGAAACCCCGGCAGTCCGGATCAGGCATCATGTAAAGTGTGACGCCCCGCTCCACACAAAACGCCCTGACCGCTTCGTCCTTAATCGATCCGCTTGAGGCGAAGATCGCAGCGACTCCGGCTTCGGCCAAAACAGCAGGCCCGTCGATCTGCGGGAAGAAGCTATCGCTGTAGGCGACCGCACCGGCCGGATTGTGACCAGACCGTTGCGCCCGCATCACGGCGATCTGACAGGCAAAGACCCGATCCTGCTGGCCGACGCCGTTGCCGATGAGCTTCCTGTTTTGCACCAGAGTGACGGTGTTGCTGGTGCTCGTGCTTCCGATCGCCCAGGCAAGTGTGATGTCCTGATTCTGGATCGTGTCGGTTGAACCTGTCACCTGGAGCTTGGGGTTGTCGTGAAGCTTGAACACGAACGTGTAGTTGGGCTGCATCTGGAACCCGCCCCGTATGTAGCTAATCCGCGGAGCGGTATCGAGACTCGAACGGTCGAGCTTCGCAAGCGCCGGATTGACCATCAGCTGGCACTTGCCCTTCTTGCGAGCGAGCATCTCGATAGCACCCGATGTAAAAGCTGGTGCGATCACACCGGCCAACATACGACGTTCCTCACCTGTTCGGAGCGCATAGTGCAGCAGGGAATTCGACAGCTCCTCGTCGACGGCGAAGTTTGTCATGACTACGGCACCAAAGATGGAGAGTGTATCGCCTTCGATCATCTTCTGGAGAGCGCTCATCGGCTCTTCGTCCACGCCTGCTCCGCAGGCGTTACCGTGCTTGACCGCAATCGCGATCCGCGGCACGGAAAAGTGGTTGACGTCGAAACCGGCCGCGATGTGCGTGATGGTCTGAAGCAAACGCTCCCGATCCGCGTTGCCGACGTACCCCGGCATCGTGCCTTCGACGAGCTCGAAGCGATCCCCGCCGAGCGGATCGCCCGAATCAAGCGTGTAAACGCCCGACGGGATCTGCCACGGATTCTCGCCATACTTGCTGGTGAGGTATCTGCGGCCGATGACACCGTCATACAGACCGCCACTACGCCCACGCGCAGAGGTAAGGCAGTAGTCGGCGACCACTGCCTCGGCTTTGTCGCCGAGTGCCTTCGCCAGCGCATCCAGATCCTCGCCGTTCCTGATGGCGTTGATCGTCGGCTGACGATCTGCCGGATCGCAAACCACGAGACGGTTCCCTTTTGCTGCCGACCGCAGCATGGCAGGGCCTCCGATGTCGGTCATCTTGACGATGTCCGCAAATGCTGCGCTCGGATCAGCCGCCGTCCTCTTGAGCGGATACGTGTCCAGAAACAGAATATCGATCGGGGGCACGCCAAGCTCTTCAAGCTCTGTCAAGTGCTTCGGCAGTTCGAGCTGGGCAAGCAGACCCGCATGAACCTGTGGCACGAGCGTCACGACGCGGTGATCCAGAATCGGTTTGCCCAGACACTCAAGCGTCTCCTGGAAAAGCACCGGATCAACACGAAGCATGATGTCTTCAAGAATGTCGAATCTCCTGAAGATCTCAGTCAACTGCTTGTGCATCGAGTGCCCCACGAGCTGCGAAACATCGATCACTGGCAGGTTGTGGTCCCTGAGCTCTTGGGCTGTGCCGCCGCTTGACACGAGTTGGATCCCCATCTCGTGCAATTGCTGTGCGCAAGCAACGATGCCGCGCTTGTCATACACCGAGAACATCGCTGTTTTCACTTGTCTCATAAAGCTCGTCTCCTTTTTCAGAGCGTTGCGATCTGCTACCCGGCAACCAAGCTGATGTCCTTCCTGAACTGCATCCCCTTGAAGCGAATGCGCGCTACTGCCGCATACGCTGCTTCGCGCGCCATGGCGAGCGTTCCGACGGAAGACGACTGGCTGAGCTCCCACAGAAGCGCATGCCCCCGTGCTCCGCCGTCAACAACAAGAACGTTCACTGACATGTGTCTCTCCTTGTCAAATAACAACGTCGTTGAACGTAAGGCCCCCCGATGGACATCGGGGGGCCTCCTTATCGTTACGACTACACCCAATTGTTACTATGAGATTAAAAAATTTGCAAGCAGAAATCCGGCGTTATTACAGTGTTTGTGCAGATGTTAATACTGCAGTATACTAGAAACATGCGCCGCAATCTCATTACAAAAATTACCGGCGGAATGCTTTTCGGAACAGGGATTATTGCTATCTTCGGCATATATTTCCTCGTGCGCGCCGTAGCTCCGGGTGTTGTGCAAAATCCGACCTTCGGTCCGCTTGGTGACGATGTTCAGTTGCAATTTAAACTTGAGTGCGTAACCGGATTAAACGCGGGAGGCGGGACATCTATTTACCCGTCCTCTCTTGGCAATACCTATCCGTTTAGCCAGGTCTTTACTGCATCGGGAGTAAGCACACTCACCTGTATCAACGGGTGGGCGCTTACGGGATGCGCCAGCCAATCGACAAGCGGGGACAATGATGATAGTATGTCAGGTCAAAATACGTGCGCTGGCGATAATGATGGGGGCGATACAGGATTCGCGCGCTGTTGCAGAGCGATGCTGTGATACGCCGCAGTAAATAGTTTTAAAAAAGTGCCCGCCCGCCACTGCCGGCATAGGCCGTGCAGGGCGAGGCGGGTCTTTTCTATACCTCCTCAAAAAAGGTACAACGTGCCCCGTCAGCCGGGGCTACTTCATGTGGGGCGCGATGCGCTCCTCCCATTCGTCCTTGGGTTTCCAGACGACGTTGCCTGCCGCAATGTCGGCAGCGACTTCAGGGTCGTCCTGCCGATACTGCTGCGTTGGCAGATGCACGACGCCCCAAACCCCAAGCCCCAAATAGAGGATTTCCGCGGATCTATTGATCGCGCACACAACGCCGGTTCCGATGCCACGATGACCCTGAACCAAATCGTATAGCTGCCTGGTTGTTGTGAAGTTGTTGCAGACATCCTCCACGATCATCACGCTGTCATCAGGCAAGAGCCCGTGTCGGTCGAGTACGAGCGCCGACTCCTCACGCAAGCCCTCGGTCGCCGCTTTTTTCGTCTTCTTCTCGGCGAAGATAACACGCCGGTCAAAAATGCGCGCGAGCGCTTCAGCGAGAAGTATTCCTCCCATCGGCGCTCCGAGAAACACATCCGGAGCACGATCCTCGATCTGCTCGGCGAGCGCATGTGCGTACAAATCGCGGACGTGCGGATACTGCTCGACGCGTGCAAAATTATAGAACACGTCGCCGACGTAATGCTGTCTGCTCCCGTCGGGGGCTTCGTAGGTGCCGGCGTAGCCGACCAGCGGGCCGAACCGTTTGCCCTTCACGTTCTTGGGACACCGGTAGTACCCGCCGCAGAGTCGTAAGGTATCGAGCGGATCGAATGGCAGTTGAATCAACGATCGGGCGCGTTTGCTCATTCGTCTCCTCCCTCTAGGTGGCGAGTGTCTGTTCGATCTCGCGGAGCGTCCACTCAACCGCCTCGCGAGGACTCTGGGGCTGCCCCAGATCGTTTTGTTTGGCACCGACTATGGGCCGTCCGACAATGATGCGCGTAGCACCGTCGGTAATCGCTTCTGCCGGGGTTACTACCCGCAACTGATCGTCCTTCGGATCCTTGTACCAGGCCGGACGGATTGCCGGAATATTCCACGTCAGGCCCCCGAAGATCTTTCTCGCCTGTAACTTCTTCAGCTCATCGCCTGACATCACCAAGCCATTGACACCGCCCTCCTCCGCCGTAAACGCAAGCTGGAGGAAGGTGTCCCAGCACGGAGCATGGTAAATCCTCTCCGACTCAGCGTCGTTGAAGCTCGTAAACACGGTCACGCCCAAAAGCTCGGTTTTGGGCGACAGAGCAGCCCGGAGCTTTCGGATACCGTTGGCACCGGCAGATGCCATGACCGTAAGGAGCTCCGGTTTGCAATAGGTGAGAAATTCGCCGTCGGTCTCCATCGTGTTGGAGATGTCATTGAGCTTGAAGTCAGCCATCACGCCAAGCCCAAGCTCGTGGAGTTCGTCAATGAGTTCGATGCCGCGGGCGCGAAGCACCGAATTGACCTTGAGTGAAACGCCGGTCCCTCGCAAAGCATGCGCGAGTTCCATCACTTTCCCATATGCACCCATCGGACCGCCGCACTTCTTCGGCGAAAAATCCGCCGCAACGATCAACCGTTCGCTTGCGTTCATATGTTCTCCGTTGCGCTCAAGGCGCATCAATGCAACAAAGGGGCTCGAGTGCTTGGAAAAAAAATTCGATCGCCGTGCCGTTTGTAAAAGAACCGGTTGAGGAAAAAGCGCTTCGCATCGCGAAACGCCCTCCCGATGACCATAGAGTAGCCGAGCCGGCATAAATTGCAAGCGGCACGCCCCGATTGACCGACAATAAAAAAATAGCTATCGTTACCGATAGTACCGTTCCTTTTGTGCGCAGGCGATCTGCTAGGGGAGGAGGTATGAGCTTCGCACGAGGTATCAAGGCGCAGCTATCAGTTCGATTGGAACCCCTATGCATCTTCGGAGAGGAGGCCTCACCACCTGAAGAGCACTACACTCTGCCAACGCCGGTTCGCGGCATCATCCTCGATTTCGCGCATGCACGCATGCGCAGACAGCTCGAGCGGACGGCGATGGCAACCCGGCGCGCAAGCGCGTAAGTCGCGCACATGACAAAGGAGGAGACGGCCACCCGTGGCGAAAGCTGCGGGTGTTTATCTATAATTTTTTTCCGAAATCGCGACATACGATGTAGAGCAACAAAACCTTGCGAAAAGAGATTGTTTCCAGTATGGTGGGGGCGTAGGTTCGCACTGGAGGGCGAACCGGTTTCATTTACAACTGCAACAACAGAACGAATTCTCCCTCTCTACATGGAGGTACCATGAAACGGAAATTGCTTCCAGTCGATCGATTCTTCCGAATTCAGGAGCGCAATGGCCGCTCGGTCACCTACGGAGACATCCGTCTTAAGACCGGCTACTCCGCGGTAGCACCTGCCGCTGCGCAACTCGATTCGAGGTTCACGCGACACGTGTCTCTCAAGATCCCCATCGCAAGCGCCGCGATGGACGACGTCACCGAGGCGCCGATGGCCATCGCGATGGCAAAATCCGGCGGCATCGGGGTGATTCACTGCAGCATGCCGGTATCCCGTCAGGCGCAAGAGGTGGCCCGCGTCAAGTTCCATTTGCAGCCGCGGATCGCAAATCCGATCACCGTACGCGACGCCGACACGGTCGGGGAAATCCTCGCCAAGCGCAAACGCAAGCGGTGGAAATTCCACTCCTTTCTGGTGCTGGACGAAAGCGGTAATTTCGTCGGTCTCCTCACGCGCAAGAATTTCAAGCTCTGCATGAATCCAAATCTGACTGCGCGAGACATCATGCTCCCCGTCGCGCATGTCATCACGGCTCCCGAGAAAACCTCGATGGAGCGCGCTTTGGCCCTCATGCAACAACACGGCGTTGATCTTCTGCCGCTGATGAGACGCAAGACAACGCTCGCCGGCATGTATGCCGCAGAGGATATCAAGCGCATCATGACCGGAAGCCAAGCGCAGTTCAATCTCGATTCGGACGGAAGGTTGCGCGTTGCCGCAGCCGTCAACACCGACGAGAGCGATCTCGACCGGGCTGAAGCACTGGTACAACAGCACGTCGATGTTCTCGTGATCGAAAAAGCTCACGGAGATTCGTATCCGGAGCATGTTTTCCTGAAGATGCTCCGGCGAAGGCACACTTCGATCGACATCGTCGCCGGTAACATCTCCGAACCCGATAGCTGCCGCAGGTTGATCCGGGAAGGCGCCGATGCCGTCAAGGTCGGCCAAGGCCCTGGATCGATTTGCTCAACCCGCGTCGTGTCCGGAATCGGCGCACCGCAGGCAACGGCCGTCTACAACTGCAGCAGGGCCGCGCAAGGATCCGGCGTCCCGATCATCGCCGATGGTGGCATCGTCAACCCGGGTGACATTCCCGTCGCCTTGGGCTGCGGCGCCGATTCCGTCATGGTCGGCGGCGTACTTGCCGGCACCAAAGAAACCCCGGGCGATATCATCAAACGGAACGGTCAGCAGTTCAAACGTTATCGCGGCATGGGATCTCTCTCCGCGATGCGGGATCGAAAAGCATCCCGTAGAAGGTACCAGCAGGACCACACGCCTATCAGCCAACTCGTACCCGAGGGCGTTGAGTCCATCGTTCCGTACAAGGGCCGCGTAAAGAGGGTGCTTGTACAATTCATGGGCGGTCTTCGGTCCGGAATGAGTTACTGCGGGACGCGAACGATCGCGGACCTGCATCGGAAGGCGGATTTCCACTTCAACACGCCGAGCGGCGTACGAGAAGGCCACCCGCACGACGTGCTTATCACCGAAATCCCTCCAAACTACCAGGTAGGGAGGTGACCGATGAAAACCGATTTTCTGAACGGTCGCAAAACCGTTGCAGTCATCGGCGGTCAGTTCGGCGATGAAGGCAAGGGAAAAATCGTCGACCTCTTGATGGCATACTGGGGGGACATCGACGTCCGTGGAACTGGCGGAGCGAATGCCGGGCACACCGCATGTGTTGACGGTACCTCCTACGCGTTCCGGCTGCTCCCTTCCGGGATCCTCCACGACCGCGACGGCAAGATCAATATCATCGGTCCCGGCGTTGCGTTCAACCCCAAGGTTGCATGCAAGGAACTCGACACCCTGCACACGGCGGGCTTTTCGACCCATAACCTACAGATCTCGCACCGTGCTCATCTCGTACTTCCTCACCACCTGCTTCTCGATCAGGTACGGGAACTGAAGCGGGGATCCGAGCGCATCGGTACAACCCTGAACGGCATTGGGCCGACCTATGAATGTCACTTTAGCCGCACAGGGATGACGGTTAACGACCTGCAGAACGGAAAATCGTTCTTCCGGAACAAGCTCGAACGGAACCTCCGCGAGATGCGCGACCTGTTTGCGCAGATCGACCCCGCATATCTGAAAAAGGTGCTCGCGGGCGACAAGTTCGAAAACGGCAGGTTCTACGCAGGCAGGTCGGCAGTTCTCGATCTCGACGCGATCACCGAAACGTACATCAACTACGGCGAGCGTATCGCTCAATACATCACGGATACCGATGCATTCCTCGCCGGTGTAGTGGGTGAGGAAAACATCGTCCTCGAAGGTGCCCAGGCAACCATGCTCTCAGTGCACTACGGAACCTACCCGGACGTAACCTCATCCGACTGCACTGACCAGGGCCTTGCCCAAGGCGCCGGCATCCGTGAACGTCACATCGACCTCGTACTCCTCGTGCTCAAGGCGTTCTACATGAGCCGCGTTGGAAACGGGGCGTTCCCGACCGAGCTTGGCGGCAGGGATTCAGCGGTATGGTGCGATCATCGCACCATCATCGACGAAGAGACGCGATTCCCCGATGCCTCGATCAACGATCCTGACGAATTCATCAGGGGCGTCGGCATCCGGCGTGTTGGTAAGGAATTCGGAACCGTCACCAAGCGGCTTCGGCGTGTTGGCTGGTTCGATCTCCCTCTTGCGCACTATGCAATAAGGTGCGCAGGACCGAACGTTGAGCTGGTACTCACCAAGCTCGACGTGCTGGAAGGGTGCGATCAGATCAAGACCTGCCACGCGTATGAGTACCGGGGACCGGATCATGTTTACGCCGGTCGTCAGTATCGCAACGGCGACGTACTCCCCGTCGCCGTTCCGAACAGCGAGATCCTGCGACACTGCACCCCGCTCTACTCGAGTTTCACCGGGTGGGTAACGCCAACCAGCAGCATGCGTTCTGCCGCTGACTTCCCTTTGGGGCTGCGCAAGCCGGCGAGCTTCGTGCAGGATCAGCTTCAGCGGACCATCAGAATGATCTCGGTCGGCCCGGATCGCGAGCAGACCATCGTCGTGTAGTTGCAACACGTTCTTCGCCCCCATACCATCCGTCGGATGGTATGGGGGCAGCAAAAGCCGTCAGTGGATCCCGACACATTCACGTGCCGCGGACACCACGGGCTTTTTGACATTGCGCCGAAGTCAGCTCGGCGCAATGTCATCCCGACCGAAGTCCCGCCTAGCGGGACGAGGCGGAGGGATCCCAACTGAAATCTTAGTAAACTAGGAAAATACCATCACTGAAATAACAACTGCGAATTGTAATAAGCAGGCAAAACCGTTCGCAAAAATTATCGGTTTTTCTTTGTGCACAACACCGTAGACAAACCATGCGAGTGACCCTATCGCATATGCTGCCCATGAAAATACCGATACTCCGGCAGCGCTATGCACTTGCCAAATTTTAACGATCTGCGGGACCGTCATCAACGGCGCGAGGATGCCCAGCAAATACATTGCATGATCGACGAATTCTTTCGTCGCATCGGATGAAACTATTTTTTGGAGTTTCTTCGTCTGATGATAGTGATGCAAGCCGTGCGTGTGTTTCATCCCGTTAGAGATTACAAATGTTTTTAACTTTGAAAAGGCTTTATTTTTTTAAATGCTCTTCGCGCCCGAATGCACTTGTTATCTCTAACGGGATTCATCGTATAAGTATAGCACGACTCATGATACCCGCGAAAAACAAAAAGAGCCCCCACGAGGGCCTGGCAATGGCCGAGCTCAGCTCGGCTCATCTTCGTCGAGCTCAGCTCGACTCGATGGTACCCGGGGCGGGAATCGCCCGCTCGTCTCCGCGAGCGGGTCCGCGCACTCCGCAACGCGGAGATGCCGCGGAAATCCTCAAGACCCTTGCCATCCCGCACCTATGGTGGGCAGGGAGGGAATCGAACCCTCACGGTTTTCACCACAGGATTTTAAGTCCTGCGCGGCTACCAATTACGCCACCTGCCCATCCTAGGTGCGGGACGTGTATACCATTCCACTACCACGGCACAAAAGATTGCGTTCCGTACAAATTGTTTTTGGAGCGGGCCGCCTCTGGCGAGCCTCGCTCCATCTCGCCCCTCCGGGGCGGATGGAGCGGGAGACGGGGATCGAACCCGCGACCTCTTCCTTGGCAAGGAAGCGTTCTACCGCTGAACTACTCCCGCGTGAAACGCTGACTATCGTACCAAAACACACGAAATTGGCAAGGTTTACCTTACGAGCCGCCCTACCAGCGCCTCCATTACTTTCCGGTTCGTGATAATCGTCCCCACGTACCGCTCAAAATCTTTTGAGGAAAAACTCTCGGCCAGCTTTGTATCGTCCGAGTATCGCTCTTTCTGCCGGGCAATTTCCGCTGCAATCTCTTCGGCAGTGGCCTGAATAGCCAGCAATTTTGAAAACTCACGAATGACCAGCGCCGCGCGCACGCGACGCTTCGCCTGCTCCTGGAATCCCGCGCGCAGTTCCGGGAGCGTTTTTTTGATGCTCTGAAGATACTTTTCCCATTCCATGCCGCGCCCCTCGACATCATCCTGAAGCTCGATCAGCATTTTATCGACCTCGACTTCCGTCATGCGCTTCGGGATGTCCCCGATCGTTGCTTGCGCGAGAATCCTATCGAGGACTTCGTTTTCGATCCGGTGCACCTCGGCAAGTTCCTTTTCCGATTGTAAATTCTCCCGTATCCGGTCCAATAACGCGGCATAGGTCCCGCCGTGAACGACCTGCGCCCACTCGTCGTTTTTCTCCGGCAGCATCCTGTCGTACACTCCGATAACTTCCACATGAAACTGGGCCTGCTTGCCGGCCAGCCGCTCCTCAACGTACGGCGTCGGAAACGTAAGTTCGAAATCTTTTACCCCGCCCGCTTTCATCCCCGTGAGCTGCGCTTCAAATCCCGGTATCATGCTCTTACTTCCTAGGACCACTGAAAACTTCTTTCCGGCGCCCCCCTCGATCGGAGCCCCGTCACGCGTCACGGTAAAATTGATCTCCAGCTTATCGCCGTCGCGTGCGGCGCGATCGGCGAGCACTTCCTTTGCCTGCATGCCGCGCAGTTCCTCGACAAGCTTCTCGATGTCTTCTTCGTGAACGGTGATCGGCATATGCATAATGCGAATCGCCTCCCACTTGTTCAGTGACACGTCGGGAACAACCGCAACCTCGGCAGTAAATACGAACGGATTCCCCGGGGCCAGCTTCTCGACGCGGACGACGGGCTTTCCGAAGACCGAAAAGGTTTGCTTGGTAAGAGCTTGGGAAAGCGCAATCGTCGCGGCTTCCTCGGCCGCAGCTTCATAGAGCGCCGATTCGCCGACGCGCTGCTTTACGATATCAATCGGGGCCTTGCCGACACGGAATCCCGGGATCGTGGTTTTTTGGGCAAGCTTTGTCGCTGCGCGGGCAAGATACGGAGAAAATTCCCCCGCCTCGAGCTCGACGGTAAGCGTGACCTCGCCGTTTCCTTTGTTCGCAACGGACGTTTTCATTTAGGAGAGGAAGTAAATCAGGAGCAGCGCCACGATATTGAGAATCTTGATCATCGGGTTGATGGCCGGGCCTGCCGTATCCTTGTACGGATCACCCACCGTGTCGCCGGTAATCGCGGCTTTATGGGCATCGCTTCCCTTGCCGCCGTAATTTCCTTGTTCGATATATTTCTTGGCATTGTCCCAAGCGCCTCCGCCCGAGGTCATCGCAATAGCAAGGAACAACCCGGTTACGATACTGCCGATAAGCGTCCCGCCGACAACCAAGGCAACCTGTTCCTTTCCTCCGCGGCCGAACCCAAAGAGTAGCGCGAGGATAATCGGGACCAGAACCGGAATCAGTGCGGGTATGATCATTTGACGAATAGCTCCTTTGGTCACGATATCAACCGTGCGCGAGTAATCGGGCTTTTCGGTGCCTGCCATGATCCCGGTTTTCTCGCGGAACTGGCGTCTGACGTCTTCAACGACGGTGCCGGCAACTTTTCCAACCGCTTCCATCGAGAGCGAGCTGAACACGAACGGCAGCAGTCCGCCGATAAATAAGCCGATCAGCACCAAGTGGTTATCAAGCGCGAAAGTGGTAAAGATATTCGCGTGAGCCAGGTCGGTAATAAAAGCGTTAAAGAGCACCAGTGCTGCCAAACCGGCCGAGGCGATCGCGTATCCTTTCGTCACGGCCTTCGTCGTATTGCCCACGGCGTCGAGCGGATCGGTCACCTCATCGCGGATTTTTTTGTCCATGTTGCTCATCTCGGCAATCCCGCCCGCATTGTCGGTAATCGGGCCGTACGCATCGATCGCAACGATCGCACCGGCAAGCGACAGCATGCTCATAGCCGCTACCGCAACACCATACACGCCGGCCAGATTGTAACTCACCAGAATACCGACACAGATCGCGATAGCGGGTAGCGCAGTTGCGCGCATGCTGACCGCAAGACCGGCGATGACGTTCGTACCGTGTCCGGTCGTTGCCGCTTTTGCGATAGTTCGTACCGGTTTATATTTCGTCGAGGTATAGTATTCCGTGATCACGACCATCGCCGCTGAAACACCCAAACCGACAAGTGCCGCAAAATATACATTCAAAGGGTTGAGCGTGCCCACGTCGCTCAAGAGAGCTTTCGTCACCGGGTAGAGCCCGATCGCCGCAAGGATGCCGGTCGCACAAAGCCCTTTATACAACGCTGCCATGATCCGCTTCTTTTCACCGAGCCGGACGAAGAAAAGCCCGATAACCGATGCCACGATACCCACGGCACCCACGGCAAGCGGATACAGGATCGCATTCTCGCTGTCCTTGAATGAAAGGAACGCAAGCAACATGGCGGCAACTGCCGTCACCGCGTACGTTTCAAACAGATCGGCCGCCATACCGGCGCAATCACCAACATTGTCGCCTACGTTGTCCGCGATCACCGCCGGATTTCGCGGATCATCTTCCGGAATATTCGCTTCAATTTTCCCTACCAAATCGGCACCGACATCGGCAGCTTTTGTAAAGATACCTCCGCCGAGTCGGGCAAAGACCGAGATCAAACTACCGCCGAATGAAAGTCCGATGAGCACGCGCGGGTTAAAAATACTGGGACTGATAAAATACAAACCAGCTACTCCCAGGAGCGCCAAACCGACTACCAGAAAGCCCGTAACGGATCCGCCCTGCACCGCAACGCCGAGCGCCGCGGACAGGCCCTGCTTCGCCGCCTCGGCAGTACGGACATTTGCCCGCACCGATACGTTCATACCGATAATGCCTGCGGCTGCGGAGAGCACCGCGCCGACCAAAAAGCTCAATGCGGTCGCCCAGCCCAAAAAAATCCATAAAATAAGAATCAGGGGAACGGCAATATACCCGACGGTTTTGTACTGGCGCATCAGATACGCCCGTGCCCCTTCCTGTATCGCTGCGGCTATCGCCTGCATCTGCTCGTTACCGGCCGATTTCTTCATAATGTGCTGCGCCAGAAACAATCCGTAGACAATGGCGCCCGCAGCGACGAGAAGAGCGATCAGGGTAATAGGCATAGGGATGAAAATTTATTTATTTTTTAGTCGCCTCGGCAACTTCGGCAGCCGGAGCGGCCGACGCAGCCGCAGGGGCTGCCCCCTCGGTTGCGGCTGCGGCCGCGGCGGCTTCCGCCTCGGCCATTTGAATGGATCCGTCCTCTTTCGCTATATCGATGCGCAACCCGACGAGACGCGATGCGAGCCGCACATTCTGGCCGCCGCGGCCGATCGCG
>Ga0154967_161_pt1 | contig 15472 bp, 13 predicted proteins | sample RifCSPhighO2_01_FD_105935 | JGI IMG/M metagenome (GOLD analysis project Ga0154967, IMG submission 105935) | Candidatus Komeilibacteria bacterium RIFCSPHIGHO2_01_FULL_52_14
ATCTCGTTAAAATAGAGCTTTAAGATTTCTTTTTTGCTGAATTTTTTTTCGAGACGGTATGCGAGAATGAATTCTTTGAGTTTTCGTCCGTAACTTTTTTCCGTCGAGAGCACGGCGTTTTTGATGAACTGCTGGGTCAGAGTAGAACCACCCGGGACAACTTTTTTGTACAATCCGATCTTGCTCGCGGTCTCCAAAAGAATCGCGCGTACGATGCCGGTCAGTGACAGCCCCTTATGCTTATAAAAATTTTTGTCCTCGACTGCGATCGTGGCATCAATGGCATATTGCGGGATGTCCGTGAGCTCTATCAGTGTACGGCGCTCGGTGCCGTGTATCTCATAGAGGAGTTTTTCGCCGGTGCGGTCGTATATCTTTGTGCTCTGGGCAACGTCCCGTTGGATGATTTTGTTCGGATCCGGCAAATCCTTCGAATACCAGGCAACCATTCCGGCAAACCCGATAGCGCCCAACAGAGCGAAAAAAATACCGAAACGCATGAGCCCGACAAGAAAAACCCGCCGTCCGTCAGGCCGGCGGCGTTGCGGGAAGACCGGGCCGCCTGAACGGAAAACCGACCGGGAACCGGATGTGGGCTGACCCTCTGCTATGAGCGATCGCGTACGAAACGAGCTTTCGCTCCGCGCTTGTTTCGCTTTTAATTGACGAATGGGCATCCCCGTATATCAACCTCGATGTTTAGTTGTTTGTTTGACATTTGCCATCTGATATAAATGCTCGTATTCTCATAGTATACTCCGTAACCGCGAGACCTTTCCCGACAGTGTCGGGGCATATCGAGGTTGTAGTACAGGGCATTTCGGGTGTCATTATATCAGAATTGCGTTATAATTATAGTTACTATGCAGAAGATTAGCACTGATCGCAAGAAGATAGACGAACTGCTTACACGAGGCGTCGACAAAATATATCCGTCAGAGGGGGGGCTTCGTGAGGCGCTGCTTTCAGGTAAAAAGCTTCGTGTGAAGTTCGGCATTGATCCGACCGGCACCAAGATTCATATCGGAAGGGCAGTTGTGTTTAGAAAATTGAGACAATTTCAAGAACTTGGCCATCAGATAGTTTTAATTATAGGAGATTTCACCGCACAGATTGGAGATCCCTCTGATAAGCTCGAAAAGCGACCGTTCTTAAAGCCAGCGCAGGTTCAAGCAAATCTGAAGAATTATATTCCGCAGATTGGTAAAATTATTAATATCAAAAAAACCGAGATTAAGTACAATAGTGTGTGGCTAAAAAAATTTAGCTTGCAAGAAGTAACCCAATTAGCGGAGCAGTTTACGATCCAACAAATGTTGCAACGCAGGAACTTTAAAGAGCGATTGTCTCAAAATCAGGATATAAGTTTGCGCGAGCTTTTTTACCCGTTGATGCAAGGCTACGATTCGGTCGCGGTGCATGCAGACGTTGAACTCGGAGGGACCGACCAGCTGTTTAATTTAATGGCGGGGCGCAAATTACAGGAGCGATATAGGCAAAAACCGCAACTAGTTTTAACGGTACGAATGTTGAATGGCCTTGATGGTCGCAAAATGAGCACAAGCTGGGGTAATGTTATTAATATTCTCGATACGTCGAAAGAGCAATTTGGTAAGGTGATGTCAATGCGTGACGAGGAGATCATTCCCTATTTTATTCTTGCAGCCGATCTTCCTATGGGTGAAATCCGAGAGCGTGAAAAATTGATGAAGCAAGGTATATTAAATCCACGTGACGCAAAAGCGGAATTGGCTCGCAGGATTGTGGCGTTCTATCACGGCGAAGCGGCGGCGCGTAAAGCAGATCATGAATTTGTTTCGCAGTTTAAGGACAAGGAAACGCCCAAAAATATACCGGTGAGAAAACTTATCAGCTATACTGGTTCTTTTCCTGATAAGCTTGTAGAGGCCGGTTTATGCAGTTCAAAATCAGAAGCGCGGAGATTGATCGAGCAAGGAGGAGTGAAAATCGACGGCAGTAAAGTCGATTTCAAAAATGGATGGGATATAATTCTGAAGAAGGGGTCGGTTATTCAGGTCGGAAAACACAAGTTCGTAAAAATCGCCTGAGGCCCCTTGTATAAAAAAGAAGAGCCCCCCACCTGTACACAAGTGGGGGGCCGAATTGCCGCAGCGGACGGGGTTTGTCCGCCGCCGCTCTAATCGAGCTAGGGCGGATCCGCCGAAACTTTAGTGGAGGCGGAAACCTGCTATTCGAAAGCGGTGAGCTTAAAAAAGAATGGAGGTTCGAGCACCTTGCTCGAACCTCCGTATTGGAGCCCCCGGAGGGATTTGAACCCTCGACATCTCAGGCATTAAGGCCTGAGTGCTCTACCGCTGAGCTACGGGTGGCTTACGCCCGCTGACAGTTAACTCGTACAACCTATCACCGATCGGTTAATTGTCAACTGTCAAAAAACTTGCTTTTTCAAAGGGATTCCACGTCCTTTTATCATAGCATGTGTTTAATTGCGTTGCGAATCGTTACGCCAGGTGTTATAGTGGTTGCATATGGATTTTGAGAAGCCAAAAAAGCCAGAAGAACAAGCTGTAGAAAACGCAGAGTCGCTATACGGCAAGTTTAATTCGGTCGCTGCCGAAGCGGAGCAGGAAGGTGGCCGGCGCGTTGAGCAAATATCTGATGACGGCGCCGGTGATCTGTACGTTGAAAATAAAGACGGTCTGCGGCTGTACGATATTCATTTCAAACCGCGCAATCAGGATAACCCGGACGCAGGTACCGAATATTATTATGAGCAGACCTATTCGTACGACGAATCAGACCGCGTGTCCGAGATCGCCTGGCGGGATATCGCCAGCGAGAGTGGCGGCAACGCCGGTGAAAAGCATTTTGGCTATGACGACCAGGGCCACATGATTTCGGAAGAGCAAGAGATAACCGGCGGGCCCGAAGAAGGCAAAAAAATAGGAAAGAATTTTGACTACTCTGAGCAGGGCGAGATGGCCGGTGAGATTGGAGAAATTAAAGCAGGCCCTGATCGCGGTCATAAATGGCAGAAGCGGTTTAGCCGCAGCGTGCTTGAGGACGGGACGCAGGTTTCCGTTGAGGACGGTCAGATACTTGAGCAAGGAGAGAATAAGAAAAAGGAACAGAAGGGGCACGCATGGCGGGCCGCCTGGGAGACAAAAGACAAGAGTACGGTACACGGAGGCAAGATCACCGGGGGCCCCGAGCTGGGCAGAACCTGGGGTGAGTGGAACAAGCTCAAAACGGCTCAGTAGATTCGGCTTACGTGCCGCCGGCTACTATCGGTAATACCGTGCCGCTTCCTCCGGTGGGATCGGGTTGATGATGATGCCCGAGCCGATCTCGACACCTGCCCATGCAGACCCCCTTGGGATAATTTTGAGGTATAGGTGCTGATCCTCGTCTTTTACGACCTGGTGGAAATAAAAATTATAGGGCAGATTGAGCTTATTCACTTTTTTCAGGACACGCTTCAGAAGCGTTGCCCAGTCGTTTCGCTCATCGCGCGAGAGCTGCGTGACGTTGTCGACATGCCGGATCGGCATGATCCAGACCTCGTAGTTATGCTGTGACGCATAAGGACAGAAGGCGATAACGTGACGGTCATGGAAAATAAGCCGCGGGCCTTTTCGTTCGTTTTTGATGACGTCGCAGTAAGCGCACCGGCCGGTGCGGAGCTTGTACGCCTGTTCCTTCTGTGATTTATCGAGCAGATGCGGCGGTAAAAATTCCGTCGCAAATATTTGCGAATGCGAATGCTGGACGGAAGCACCGGCCCGACCGCCGTTATTTTTAAAAATCAGGATGTATTGTATGCGGGGATCGCGGGCGATGGCGGTCGTGCGTTCGCCGTAGACATGCAGTATCTGCGCGATGTGTTTGACCGAAAGATCCTCAAGCTCCGGTTTGGGATCGGGTGTTTCAACCACAACCTCATGGTAGCCGTACGCTTTCGGAAAAGAGGGGTCAACAGCCGGAAATTTATTTTTCAGTACTTTAATGATCCAGTTTTTTTCACCGCCCACGGTGAGAAGAGCTTTTTCATTCTTCAGCGATTCACGTGAGAATATCGAAGGCAGCGATAGGGATTCCCGCACCTCACGCGTCGGTTTCTTATATTGATTCGGTCGCTTCGAGCGCCGTGGCGCTATGATGACGTATTTTTCCTGGATGTAATCCTTGCGGATCTCGGGCTTGGTGATCATAGAAGTGAGCGATAGAGTGAAAGATATTCGTCTGCGGATCTGCGCCACGTTGCATCATGACGCATGCCGTTTGCCACCATAGTATACCAGGATTTTTTCTTACCATACAGCGAAATCGCTTTGAGGAGGGCCCGCGCAAGCGATCCCGTGTCATAGCGCGAGAAGACGATGCCTGTTTTGTTGTTCTGCACCGTATCTTTGAGCCCGCCGGTCGCGCGGACGATCGGGATCGTACCGTAGCGCATGGCAATGAGCTGGCCTAAGCCGCACGGCTCAAAAAGCGATGGCATGATGAATCCGTCGGCGCCCGCGTAGATAAGCTGTGCAAGCCCAAGATTAAACCCGATAACCGCGGCAACCGAATGCGGATGCTTGTGGGCCGCACTGCGGAGCGCCTGCTCTATCGTTTTTTCGCCGGTCCCTAAAACGGCCAGCTGAAATTGCGCATGGGGCAACAGCGCCTGCAAAACTTCGATGATCAGGTCGAATCCCTTTTGCGTCACGAGACGGCTTACCATACCAAAGAGTGGCACGTCTTTTTCCGGCAGGTGCAATGCGTGCTGCAGCGCGCGCTTATTGATGCACTTTCCCTTTTGCCAATCTTTGACGGAGTAGGTTTTTGGAAGCGCCGGATCGTGTGCGGGGTTAAAGAAATTCGTATCAATGCCGTTCAGGATCCCATGCAAATCGCGTTTGCGTCGAAACAAGAACGATTCAAGACCCGAACCGTATTCGTGCGTCAGTATTTCTTTTGCATAGGTCGGGCTGACCGTGGTGATCGCATCCGCGGATAATATACCGAGCTTTAAGGAGTTAAGGTGTTTGTCGTCCAGATCATAATAATCCTCCAAGAGGGACGGGGTGCTGTCGATCTTGATGTGCGAAACGCTCAATGCGTCGCGCCGCATCAATCCTTTAATGCCGAGATTGTGTATCGTGAGCACGGTCTTGGTGAACGGGTAATTTTTCAGAACGGCCAGCTGGTCGACAAATGTGGGGACAAGAGCGGTATGCCAATCGTGGCAGTGGATGATATCAGCTTGAAGCCGGCATTGTTGAACGGCTTCAACGACCGCGTGCGAGAAGAAAGAAAATTTTCTTGCATAGCGGGTTTCGACGGGTTTGGCGCCCGTTGGCGGATGGTAGATGGTGTTTGTGGCAAGCAGCGGGTGATCGATGAACAGGTAGCGTACCGGCGATTTTTGGCGCAACTCGTAGAGCGTGCAGCGCTCCAATGTTTTGCTCTCATGCACGACAAACGATCCTCGTTTTATCATGTGCGAATCGTGCAGATTTAAAAAAGCGTACCGAGGCAGAAGAACGATGCAGTTCACCCCTTCTTGGGCAAGCGCCTGCGGCAGGGATCCGACAACATCGCCCAGCCCCCCGATTTTCGCAAACGGAGCGCATTCGGCGGCTGCCATGACAACGGTAATTTTTTGTTTTTGCATAGGGCACTCTTATTGTACCATCTTTACAAGGGTTTGAACCTGATATAGAGTCCAGAGCCCGCTTGGAATCAACACCAACGTACCTTCAAACCCGGTGAGAGGGCGAATCCAATGGTAATAACGGACACTGCGTCGTTTCGTGCGGCACTCGAGACCGACCCTGACCAGGCCGAGGGCTGGCTTGCCACCGTGCAGGCGAACCCCGGCAAATTCCCGCAGTACGACGACCGCTGGCTTGATCACCGTCAGCGCGAGCTCTTCCAAGTGCGCTGCAAGGCCAAGGATTGGCCTGCTGCCAAACGTATCGTCGAGGCGACGAAAGACCCGCACAGCAAGGAAGGCCGTACCAAGCGGCTTGAGGAGCTCAGCAGCAAACTCTATGAGGAGCTCTAATCCCTGTTGGCTACGAAATGTAATAAGCCCTGTACCAGTCGGTATAGGGCCTTCTTTTTTACTTTGGTCATAAACAAGATTGGCGATGACGATTGTTGATCCTAGTATGTTTGATATACTGAACTCAATGTATGTATGATCTTATAGTATATGTTCAACAGATGCGAGCCAGCGGCGCGAGCGACGCCGTGATTAGGTCGCAACTCGAGCAAGCAGGGTGGCAGCCTGCCGATATTCAAAATGCATTTTCCGCAGCGAGCGCTCAACCTTCAGTTGTGACGAAAGAACCGATACGGGTGAACAGATCTAAGACAGCTGTACTTGCGGGCATTGCAGCTGTTTTGGTGCTCGGTGGCGGAGGATATTTGCTATATTGGTTCAGTAGTAGGTCCGTAGTTCCTGCCTCTCAAACCAACCAACAAACGAACTCAGCCCCAGAAGTACTGAATGAAATAACAAACTCAAATATCCAGGCGTACGTTCCGACCACAATACCGCAACAAGCATCTTACGCTACCGTGCGAACAACCAACCGACCTTATCGCTGCACGTATGAATATCCCTCATTCTTCGGCGAGTATGATGACTTTACTGCTGATGTTCTCGGTAACGATTTTATAACGGTGAAACCAGATTGGAAGCCTACGATAAAAAATGGTATGCCGACTGAATTACCACCCCTCACATCCCAGATCCAGTACGCGAGACAAGGGAATATCGGATACGTGTGGCCTGACCCCGAGGGGGAGCTTACTCAGTACGACATAAAGAAAATATCTGAGGCTACCGGGATGACTGATGTTGATTTAGCTGATGGTTTAATCATCGCGCCTCCACCCGACGACGCCGAATGTACGCAGATTGAATCTATCGCTATCACCATACCTTTGCTTCCAGTTAATGATAATACCCAGGAAATCATTGATGATACCCTCAAACGGCAAAGAGAAAATATAGAGGCACTGAGCAAACTTACCATACCCTTCTACCTTCCATCAGTATTGCCCGTTGGATGGCAAATTCGGACCAAAGGAGAAGAAGGATACGCGTATACGGTACATCCGGACAACCCAAATTCGAAGGATGAAATATTCCTTGAGTACCAATCATCGGCTCACGAGAGAATATTGGTGCACTTGATCAAAAGTCCGGATACGTTGAAACCTCCAACCGACTGCAGCGGCGCTTTATCTACCGATCAGGCGGCATCGAAGGCAAATTGTGAATTATTGCTCACGACCCCTAAAAACCACCCGATCTATACAGTGCTTCTGATACCATCGATTCCTGTCGAGGATCAGTATCTCTATTTCACAATCTTGGACAGAACGGTTATTTCTATAAGTGTGCACGATCAGCTGACGCAAGAAGAATTGAAATCATTTGTTGATTCGCTACAAATTATCACAGGCGATGACCTCAGTAAGCGAGTTCATTATATAGAATGATTTTTTGCTCGTAGTCGTATCTAGAAAATTTTTATCTTCTCGTAGATATCGTACGGTAGGGAGGTATACTCGTAGTAGTTTTCGATAATCGCATCGCCCGGCAGGTCACCGTGGTAATCGCTGCCGCCGGTCGCGGTGCAAACGGCAATTTCATCGTTTGCTCACAAAGCACTCTGGTCGCCCGACCTGTGGTGAGCGAAGGGTGGCGGAGGTGGAAGGGTTGATTTTTTTGATTTTTTGAGATTTACCCCAGCTGGTTTATCTTTGCATCGCCTAATTTTCTGAATATACTCTCATATTCGTCCACCATACGGCCGATAGAAAAGCGCTCGACGCTTTTCCGACAGTCGCTTGGAGAAATTTTTTCGCACGCTTGGATTGCGACTATCATTTGGTCAACGGTATCCGTGATATAACCATTCACGCCGTCGCGCACTATTTCGGGAACAGACCCCCGCCGGAATGCGACGACCGGAGTGCCGCACGCGAGCGCTTCGACCATAACGAGGCCGAACGGCTCTTCCCAAAGGATTGGGAACAAAAGACACCGCGCTTTTTTGAGATATTCTATTTTTTCTTCGACGCTGAGCTCGCCGACGTAGCGGACAAGCGTGCCGTCAATGCGCGGTTTTACTTCTTTTTCGTAAAATACGCGGTCGACGGGATCAACTTTTGCCACGATAATAAGCGGGATATTCGTTTTTTCCGCCACAGTGATCGCCTCAAGAATACCTTTGACCGGCGTGATCCTGCCGAGGAAGAGAAGATAATTTTCTTTATGTTTCTCGAGGGGAAAGTGTTCGAGCAGAATAGCGTTATAGATCACTTTTGAATTCGGGAAGAATGACACATGGCTCCGCTGGTTTTTGCTCACAAAAACCATAGTGTGTCGGTAAAGCGATGCGGCTGAACGGTAGTATGCGATATTCTCGGGGATGGTCGTGATGTTGTGAAATGTGCATGCCACCGGTTTTTTGAAATAATCGAGGAGATTTACTTCCCTACCGTCGCGCTCGGCGCGGAATATGATCGGCTCATAATTAAAGTGGATGGCGTCGAATTCGTCTTGCCGATCGAGCACCGCTTCGATTTGCGCGATCTCCAGAGTGCGGTTCTCTTTCTGGTGCTCGCGTGTGGGATATGGCGAGGTTTCCACGCGTTCGATATTTTTTCCGGCGATGGTCGATCCACCGGAACAGAAAACCGTGACTGCGTAGTCGCGTTCGCCAAGTCCATGGGCAAGTTCGTCGACAATTTGTTCAACACCCCCGTATTTAGGAGGAGGCACCGGAACCATAACGGGAGCGACGATGGCTATTTTCATCGGTTTGCGATCAACGATTGATACACCTCAACGTATTTTTTCGCCATGACGGAAAGATCGAAACGTCGTTCAGCTTCCGCCAGGCATGCGCTTCTCGAAATGGATGGAATCTTTTTCGCGGCTTCAAGAAATTGTTTCTCGGCGTCGGTGACGAATCCCGTAACGCGGTCGCGCAAAATTTCCGGAACCGCGCCATTCCCAAGCGCGACGACTGGTGTGCCGCACGCGAGCGCTTCGACCATAACGAGGCCGAATGCTTCATTCCAGCGCGACGGGAAAAGTAGTGCATCCGATTCGCGGAGGATGCGGTTCTTCTCTTCGTGGCTAACCTCTCCGACAAAGCGGATGTCTTTCCCGTCCACAAATGGAAAAACTTCCTTATCCTGGAATCCTTTATCGCTTTCCCGCACCTCTCCCGCGATCACAAGCGGCATGCCAAGCGCTTTCGCGGTTCGGATCGCAATGTCGACGCCCTTGTTGCGTGAGAGCGTGCCGATGAATGCGAAACCTTTGCCCGTGCCTTCGAGCCGCGGCGTGAAGGCATTGATATCAATGCCGTGGTGCACGGTCTCCACATAGTTCAACCCCGGCGCGAGCGTCCGCTGCGCGTCACTTATCGACACGAAGGGAAATTCACGGAATGCTTCTGCAAGGTACGGAAAATCCGGGGGTAAGCTGCTATGCAAGGTTGTCACCATGGGGATCGGCAAGAGCGGAGCAAACGCTATCGGATGTAAGCCCATATGGTTGTGGATGATATCAAATTCCTTCGACTGCTTTGCGAGCTCGAAGAACGAGAGAAATTCATATTGTTTGATTCCGTTCCAATCAAACCCGCCGACAAGATCGTACATCGGTTTGGGAATCACGGGCACCAGAGTGCCGGCAACCACCGATCCACCGCACGCGAAGGTCGTCACGTCGTGCCCCTGCGCTACGAGACCTTTCGCTAAGTTGGCAATGACGAGTTCAGAACCGCCGTATTTTTCCGGCGGAATTTTTTTCCAGAGTGGGGCGAGTAGGGCTACTTTCATGTGATTTTTGAGGTGAGATAGGGCTGATATTCATGCTCCAGATCGGCAAGTATCTTTTTTGAATAAGTTTTCGTGGGGGCAATCTTCCAAGCGACGTAATAGAAAGAAAGGAGCATGAGCGAGGAAACAAGGAATGCTATGATTGTGATCGGGCGTGTGCCCCACAAGACGGCTTCCGCGACCCCTATCGCGAACCAAGCGCCGAGGATGAGCTCGCGGTAAGAATTTTTGAGCAAGCTCGGCATTTTCGAAAGGATGAATTTGTTGGTGCGCTCAAATCCGGATTTTGTCCCGAACAACAAGACACCTAACGCCTCCGAGTAGAGCAGCGTCATACCCATATGGACGATAAACGCCTTGAAAGCTCGACGAAGGACTTTCTTTTGGCCGCGGAGCGAGACCACGAAAAGCGCGAATTTCGACGCGAGCGTTATGAAAATCGAAAGTGAGGCGATGGTGAGGAGTCCTTGGTGGGACACCGTCGTGGAAATGAACGGGATTAGCACGATGGTGTACGCCGCGAGCACGGCGAACGGGAGAAAATTGAGATGGTTCCACGCGGTGAGATTGGCGAGGAAGCCGAGCCATGATCGGAACGGGATTTTTCCATAGAGCGAGAAAAGAGACTTGATCGATTGCGCGTTGCCGATTGCCCAGCGGTTCTTCTGCTTGCGGTACGCCTCGATGTCGTACGGCATGAGGCCGTAACCGATGGAGCGGTCGACGTAGACGCCGCGATAGTCCGCCGCGTAGAGCCGAAGGCCCGCATCGGCATCCTCCGTGAGCGCTTTCTCGCGAAATCCACCGATGCGCCGGAGCGCGTCAAGCAAATAGACGCTTACCGTTCCGGTCGACGGGACGCAATCCATGTGGTTCGCCATATTCATATAGATTTTGAAGAAATGACGATATTCATCGGCGATCGGCTGGTTGGCTTTTACGCAATTTCGATATTGCTGCGGGAATTGGACGAGTGCGATGTCCTCGCCAGTGAAATACGACAACGCGGCGGTTAGGAATTCCGGCTCGACTTCATAATCAGCATCGATGACTGCGGCGTACTCAGATTTCGGATTCGCAAATTGCAGAACACGGTTCAACGCCCCGGCCTTGAAGCCTGGAAGATTGTCCACGTGGAAGAAGCGGAATTTTTCGCCGAGCGTTCGCACGTACGATTCAACCGGTCTCCAGATCTCAGAATCTTTTGTATTATTATCGATAATGAGTACTTCGAAGTTGTCGTGCTCCAAACGGGAAAGCGCATCAAGCGTATACATGAGGAGCGTGGGGGGTTCATTGTAGGATGGAACGAGGATTGAAACGAAAGCGTGCGAGCTCGTGTTCAGGCGGCCCGGTTCGGAACGCGGGAAAATGGCAGAGAAAATCTGAAGGGACGAGAGGATGATCACTGCTGCGGCGTTCGCAACAAGAATCACGATCATCGGCCCGGGAATGAGGATCGAAGCGCTAAGAACAACAATAAATACTAGAAACACTGGATTTATGAGGTTCTTTGATTGACTTTTGCCCGCACGATTTATAGCACCTTACGGACGAAAAAACAACGCAAAATTAGGATTCCCCGAAGTGGTAGTGATAAATGAAACAGGGACCACCATCGGTGGCCCCTGTTTCATTTCGGCACGGTACGAACGTTAAAACGCTTTTATTTTTTCGTAGATATCGTAGGGCAGGGAGGTGTACTCGTAGTAGTTTTCTATAATTGCATCGCCCGGCAAATCACCATGGTAGTCGCTGCCGCCGGTCGCCAGCAGCTTCTCCCGTCGTGCAATGGTCATATAGTGTGCCGTCTGATCCCAGTTATGGTGCGACGAGAAACACTCGATGCCGGCAAGGCCGAGTTTTTTAAGCTCGGTAATGACGTGATCGTCATCGAACCTCAAATGCCAACCCGGATGCGACAGCACCGCGATGCCCCGGCTTCGCCGTATGAGATCAAATGCCTCACGTGCCGGCAGTGAGACCTCGGGGAGATAACAGGGCGCGGTCGCCGAGAAAAATTTGTTGTATACCTCAAAAAAATCATACTCTTTCTTATTGAGCGCTTTTTGAAAGATTGCCTGATTTTTTGGATCGTGTCTGAGCGCCCGGACGACGTTTGCGACCCCGATATAGGTCGACGGTTGGGCGAATAATTCGCTGATGTCGAGGTGCAAACCGACGCGCTTCAATTTTGGCACGAGCCGTTCGATAAGTTTCTTCCGTTTTACTTGTGTTTCGCGGAGAACGTCGTGCAGCCGGGCATTATTGATATCGATCTTGTAGCCCAAAAGGTGCAGATTCCTTTTTTTGTATGTGATGTACAGTTCAACGCCGTTTATCACCTTGATCCCGTATTTTTTCGCCGCCGCCTGAAACTCGTATTGCCCGTGGATGGTGTTGTGGTCGGTAAGAGACGCAACAACGATCTTTTTTGCAACCAACAGCTTTACGAGCTCGGCCGGCGATTTGCTGCCGTCGGAATAGTACGAGTGCATCTGGAGGTCTATGGCATTTTTCATACGATCAGTTCCTGTATTTTTTTGAGAAAGGTCGCGTGCGCCCGCGTGATCATTTTTTTTCGTTTGCTGAAATCGGTTCGATACGCTGCGCGTCTCCGATACACCGTCTGCGCAAGCAGCAACAGGCTTTTACTCGACAGCTGGTCTGCCCGTATGACGAGTTCCGGATGTTTGATGAATCGCACGAAACTCGTGTTGCGAAGATCGTAGCCGACGGTGACGATGGGCGTGCCTGCTCCGAATGCCAACACTACCGAGTGGAGCATCATGCCGATAATCATGTCCATTGTACCATAGATATACTTTTGTTCTCTAGGGGCGCGAAAGACGACCTGCATTTTTTTTGCGGCGAGTTGCGGATAGATGCGTCGTTCATCAGGATGATGCTGAAGATAAAAAATGGACGCTCCCCGCGATTCAAAATATCGGATAACCTCGTTGTATGACTTGATGATATGTTCCTGGTACCGGCCGAACCCGAGCCAACCGGAGTAATTGAGGTTTACCCCGACGCGTATCGTGCCTGACCGAGAGAAATGCTGTGGCTTTTGTTCCGAGAGAAGCGCCGCCGGGTCGCCTATCACCTGGACAGTGCGGGAGGGGACTCCGTGCCGGACCAGCCAGGCCTTTGTATAATCGTCTCGAACGGAGGAGAGGGCCGCTGCTTGATTCAAGGCGATAACACTCCGGATCTCTCGGTGTGCCAACGGACGTGCACCAAGCTCCCGGATGTAACCAACGCCAAAAAGCACGATAGGCGTGGTAATCGCATGAATACTTCTGTAGTCAAAGGGGAGAAAATAACGATAGTAGATGCCCCCGCCGCCGATGAGCGCAAAAGCGCTTCGATTAATGGTGGCAATTTCTGCCCGCGAAAGCCCTTTCTTCAGATGATCGAGAGGAATATCAAGGATACGGCAGCGTGGGAACTTTTTGCGCAATAATTCCTGGACGGCAAGGACAATCGCGACATCGCCGCGATTCTTGGTATCCGCGACGTGCAGGTGCGCAATGGTCATTGTTCGGTACTGAAGCGAATGGTGCGTTTTTTTTGCTGCACGAGCATCAAGTAGCGCCACGCATCTTCAAGAAGGTTGAATGAATCTTCATGGAACCCGGTAATAAACAGGAACCAGACAAAGCCGCGCGCGGAGTTCCAGGCCTGGTACAGATTGATGCGCTGGAATTCGGTGTCGGATAATTCCGTGATTTTTTTACCAAAGTATTTTTCAACGAAGCTCACGCGCATCGCCTCAAGTTCCGGTACACCGTAAAATTCGAGCGCCATAAAATGAAGCTGCTGTACAAAGCTCCCGATGTCGCGGAGCTGGTCCCCGATGGCGAGGTCGGTAAAATCGATCATGGTAAGAGTACCCGTCGTCAGATCGTCGGTGATGATATTTTCGGGGTGATAGTCGCCGTACACAAGGCCCGGAGTGTAGGTTGTTTTGAGCGAGTCCTCAAGCGAGAGAAACGTTTCAAAAAATTTTTCCAGAAGCGCCACTCGCTCCGGCCACGTACGCTGTACCTCGGTGATGAGATTCTCGAGCGTCGGGTTCATGTTTTTGGAATCGAAGGTGGAGAAGCGCGCACGATTATGCTCGGGCAATTTGAACGTGTGGAATTTTTTTAACCAGCCGGCTGCACGAGACATGAGATTTTCCAGCATCGGCGGCCGCGTGCCTTGCTTCATATATTGCAAAAGATTTTTGCCTTCAATCCCTTCATAGATGAGCGCCTTTGTCTCGGGCAGGTATGCAAGCGGCCGGATCGCGATGAAATTTCCCCGGTTAAATCCGTTGTTATCGAGCAGCTTCATATTATTGTAGGCGAGCAAGCGGGACTCATCGGTATGCGAGCTGTAAATCAGATATTTCGTTATTTTTACGCCCGTTTTCGTGCTCCCCGTTATGTAGTACCCGTAAATAAAAGTACTGTGTTTTTTACCGACCCGGCGTTTATAAATGTCATGCCGGACCTTATCGATGCGGGTGACTTCGGGAAAGTATTTTTGTACCACCCCGACCATGAGAGAATCCACATAGTGGTGGTCAAGCCCCTTGTTCACGAAGCTCTTTTGTATGAGCGCTTTATAGGCCTCAGGCGTGTCCATAGATTTTCCAATGTTTCTCCCACACATCCTGCATGAGATCGGAGTACATTCTCTCTCCCCGTATTTTTTCTCGGGCGCCGAGCTTTTCAATCGAGCGAACGCTTTTGATAAGCTCGGTGGCGCCGTGTTCAATCTCATCGGGGCTCCATCCGATCGAAGCAAAAGCGGAGGTTTTGATCTCGGATGCCCACCACCAGCTGCATGAGGCAAGGCCGCGGTCAAGATGCCAACGGGCCCAGGAATGGTTCGGATCCCCTGCATGCTCGTCGACAGCGGCGATTGCAAAATGGGCCAGATGCCAGAGTTTTTTATGGATCGGGTTGCTGCTGTTGTACCAGATACTAAAGGCGTTGTTATGCTTGAGCTGGCGTCTGCGTGTTTCCCAGGATGCCTGTTGCAGATAAATAGGGCTGGCTTCATGAAGCCCTTGTATGTATTCGGAGATTTGTACCGTTTCAACGTGTTTTGATCGGAGAACGCGGATCAGGTGTTCCTGCCAGTCCTTATGGAAATGGCCGTACAGCTCTCCGTCCGTCGCGGTGATGATGTAATCCGGGCAGTTATTTTTTTTGAGTGCCGTATGGATGGCTTCCGGAGGGTAGGACCGGGAGAATTTCCGGTTTCTGAAGACGATCGTGAGTCCGGTGCGGCGATCAAGATATTTCTTTTCGGGCTGAGGAGGCAGTTTAGAACTGCGGGGATCCAGGATAAGCCATCGGTAACCGAGTTTTTTTATGATACCGCCGAGCTGATGCGTGTAGGCCATCTCCGGGATAAAGAAACCCGCCGGCTTAACTCCCTGAAAGTTTTTTTTCAGAATTTTTTCCTGTAGCTGAATTTGATGAATAATCTATTTTTCAGGGAGAGGAGGCAGGAACGCGTGCGAATATGCCGAACCGGTGAGTTCGATCTGACCGCGTGCGACGAGCCGTGCAAGGTCGCGGACAATCGCCGTATATCCGAGCGCTTCAAATTGATCCAGGAGCGTACCGGC
>Ga0154967_162_pt1 | contig 14997 bp, 8 predicted proteins | sample RifCSPhighO2_01_FD_105935 | JGI IMG/M metagenome (GOLD analysis project Ga0154967, IMG submission 105935) | Candidatus Komeilibacteria bacterium RIFCSPHIGHO2_01_FULL_52_14
CACCAGGAAGTCGCTGACACCGATCAGAAGTTTCGTCATCAACGGCAGCTCGGCTCCCGTATCCTTTAAGAGGTCCGTCATTTTCGGAACCACGAAAATAAGCATGATCGTGCCGACGCCGAACATTGCGGTCAGGATAAAAACGGGATAGACCATTGCACCGCGGATACGCGAAATGAGGTCATAGTCCTTCTCCATCTGCGTTGCCAGGTAATTCAGCACTTTCTCCAACCGACCGCTCGTCTCGCCCGATCGCAACATGGCCACGTAAAAATTACTGAATACGTCGGGGTGTTTGGCAAATGAGGACGAGAGTTTCATGCCGCCGTCAATATCATTGGCGACGGTCATGATAACCTGGTGCAGCGCTTTATCACTGGTTTGTGTTGCCAAAATCCTGAGTGCCTGGACGATCGGCACGGTTGCCGCGATCATGACGGCAAGCTGCCTCGAAAAAATGGTAACATTCTTGCGCTTTACCCTGCCGACGAACTTGAGCGATGCGCCGAGCGAGCGCCGCGCATGTTCAACGACCGATATGATCGTCAAATGCCGTTCGGAAAGCAGCTCCGCGATCGCCTCGACCGTGGTCGCTTCTGCCAGGCCGCGAACGGTTCGCCCGTACTGATTTAATGCTCTGTATCGAAAGACCGGCATCAGTTTACCCTCGAATATTCGTCGGATCAAGTGCAAATTTCTTGGCCACCTCGCCCGAAACTTTTCCCGCCCGCACAAGCTCGGACAAGCGGTAATCAAGCCCTATCATTCCCTCTTCGCGCGACGTCTGCAGGACGCTGTGCAACTGTCCGAATTTATCCTCCTGAATGATGGACGTCACGGCAGCCGATCTGAGGAGAATCTCACAGGCAAGAACTCGCCCACCGCCAACGGCGGGTACCAGCCGCTGGGCAACCATGATGTGCATGAGCTCACCGATCACATCTTTCGCCCACGGGCGGCGCTCCTTTGCGATACTGGCCAAAAAGCTCTCCAAAGCGGAGATCGTCGAGGTCGCATTGAGCACCGCGATAACGAGTTTGCCGCTTTCGGCAAGTTCCAGCACCGCTTCCTGGATCCCCTCCTCCTGCAGTTCACTGATCGCGACGACGTCGACATCGTCATCGATGATATCACGCAAACCTTGTATAAATGACGGGGTGTCCTTTCCGATCTCGCGCTGGTTTATCATCGAAGCGCTGTTCACCAATATGTATTCGATAGGCCGTTCCAAGCTGATAATGCGCTTGCTGCGGTTCGTATTAATGTGCTGCAGCAAACTGGCCACCGTGGTTGTCCTGCCCGAGTTGAACGGCCCGCATATAAAAATCAATCCCTGACGGTGTGCCGTCGCGGAAACCAGAATATCGGGGATCTGCAGTTCCTTCGCCGTCGGCAGTTCCGCCGGAATCATACGCAACGAAATCGCAGGGTATCCCTGTTGATAAAAAATTGTCGCGCGGAAGCGCGCGCGGTTAGCCCACACGTATGCGGCGCGGACTTCCTTATCGGAAACCAGTCGTGCCCGCTCGGCTTCCGTCAGCCATCCCTCAACGAGCGTGTTAATCGTATCAACGGTTAAAATCTTGGCGTCGGTGAACGCATACAGCTTGTCGTTCAGTCGAAAGACGGGATAATTGCCCGCCATAAGATGGACATCCGTCGCCTTCCGTTCAAGGGCGGCGCTAAAAATGGAATTCAGGAGCAATGTATCCGCGGTTCCGGAGGTCATTAGATGAGTAATTTTATTTTATCAACGACCTCGGACGGCACAAAGTGGGCCTTAATCAGATAATCAGCCGCACCCAGCGCCAGACACCGGTCAACGTGTTCCTTCTGCCCGTAATTCGTAAGTACCAGCACCGGAATCTTCTTTGTTACCGGATCTTTTTTCAATTCTTCAAGAACTTGGAAGCCGTCCATAATCGGCAGATTCAGATCCAACAAAATAAGGTCCGGGGGTTCTTTTTTTATCGTCTTCAGCGCCTGCTTCCCGTCACCCGCCGTCACAACATGATAGTCCTGGAGTTCCAGCTTGGTGGCATACATTTGTACCAGGAACTCGTCGTCCTCCACAATGAGTATCGTTTTTGCCATAAAAAATAACTGTTATTAATGATTATATCTTCTCTTCGCTCGCGACGAACACTTCTTCGAGCGATGTTATACCCAGCAACGTTTTGATGATGCCGTCCTGTTTCATCGTGATAAAATCCTGACGCTTGAGTTCCTCCTCGACTTCCTTGCGGCGAAACCCGGTCGTAATCAGATCTTTCATCTGCTTTGTGACGTCGATCGCTTCAACGACCGCTGACCGGCCGGAATAACCGGAGCCGCCGCACCGCGGACACCCACGGCCGCGAAAAAATTTCATCGGGCTGCTCTTATTGATACCGCCATACAGGGCGCGATCTGGTATGGCCTGAAACTCCTCCGCGATGCGATACATGACCTTCGGGTCTATCTTCACTTCCTCCTTGCAATGAATGCAAATTTTTCTAACCAAGCGCTGTGCGGCAAGCAGATTACACGTGTTGGAAAGCAAAAACGGTTCGACTTTCATGTCATATAACCGCGGGATCGCCCCCACGGCGCTGTTCGTATGGAGCGTCGAGAGTAAAAAGTGCCCGGTCAAGCTTGCCTGAATGGCCAGCGAGGCGGTTTCGTTATCCCGGATTTCCCCGACCATGATGATATTCGGGTCCTGGCGAAGCAATGACCGAAGCCCGTTGGCAAACGTAAAACCCACTTCTCCGCGTATCGCCGACTGGTTGACGCCGGCAATGAAATATTCGACCGGATCCTCCAGCGTCGTGATGTTGACGGCCTCCGAATTCAGCGCCGACAATACGGCGAACAGCGTGGTCGACTTGCCGCTCCCGGTCGGTCCCGTCACCAAAAACATGCCGTTCGGTTTCCTGATATTCGACATCATTTTCGCAAGCTGCAATCCCTCAAATCCCAGATCCTGAAGCGTCGGCGCTTTTTCCGGCGTACTCAAGATACGCATGACGACCTTTTCATACATCACGAGCGGCAGCGTGGAAATTCTGAAATCGACGTCTTTATTGAAAATATTCAGCCGAATGCGTCCGTCCTGCGGCACGCGCGTTTCGTCAATTTTCAGGTTCGCCATGACCTTAATGCGCGAAACCAACGCGGAGTGCACGTAGATCGGCAATACGATGGTCGTGTGAAGAATACCGTCGATGCGGTACCGGATACGGCTCTGGTTGGCGACCGGCTCGACGTGAATGTCGGATGCGCGTCCTTCGATAGCGTGCCGTAAGATGACCGAAATAATCTTGGTTACCGGCGCGCTTTTTATCATCTCGTCGAGCGATTCTTTGCCCGACAATTCCGGCACCAATTCCTCCTTCGGTCCGAAGATCGTTTCGGCCGTATCGAGCGCCTCGCCTACCTCTTCATGCAGCGATTCGTATTGTTTGATTGCGGCACGAAAACTATCGATCGATATCGTATAGTACTGCGCCTGCAGATTATTCTTGAGCGCCATGAAATCGACCGCTTCAACGGCCTTAAAATTTCCCGGGTCGACCATGCCGACCTTAATGCCGTTCATCTCGCGGTCGAATACGATGATCTTGTAGTTTTCCGCAAGATCCCGCGGCAGCAAATTCAAAGTCGAGCTGGACACGACCTTACCGATGAGCACCGCGTAGGGCAGATTGTACAGCTCCGCCTTTATGCGCGTCAGGTCCTCTTCGCCGACCACCACGGTCTGGCGAACGGCCTTTTCGGCATCCGCAAGCGACGAGATGTCCTGACCGATAACAGATTGATATTGCCGGTCGTCCAGCACCTGCTTGGCATGCAGGAGGTCAAAATACTGCTTAATGAGGGCTTTCACCATGTTACGGATTCTTTGGCGGCGGGATGAACGGGTTACCGCGGCCATACGCGCCTACGGTTACGTTCACGATGGCGTCCGTCGTTAATTCCTGAAACTGCTTGTTCACGACAAGCTGATCGAGAGCGCCGCCGGGATCAAACTGCGATATGGCCGTGTGCATGCGCACGCTGATCTGCTGTACTTGATCGCGGATGCCGGCATCCGATTGCGACACGGCGCCGGACTCCTGAAACGTGATCGGCTGCTGCCGAAAACTTCTGTACAAGAGCAACCCCGACGAGCCCATCAGAATTATGACGACTGCCAACAGCACGATATCTTTATTTTGCATAGGTGCTTGGCGAAAAATAAGTTATAAGTTCCATATCATAGTGCGGTGTCGCGGCCTGCGCTTCGCTCGTAACCTGATATGCGCCGCCGTCGAAAGCCACCGACTTTATATCGATCAACCGGATGTTTCGTTCAAAATACGAGAGCAGGGTTTTAAAGGAATCATACGTGCCTCCCTCAATGGTAATCGATATTGTTATGCTGTTGACGGTAGTCGGACGACGATCGCGCGATACCGTGTCTCCCGGGGCACTTTCGGCTTGCGTTGCGGTATCGGTGCCGCCAAAATTGATGCTCGTCATTTTCATCCCACCGTGCTCGACAATAGTATTGACCATGGTAAAAAGTTCTTCATAGCGGGACTCCGTCGGAAGCATGGCATTCAATCTGGTAAACGTTGCCTGCTTCGATTGCTGCATGACGCTGAAGTCATTGACGATCCTGTCCAAATCTCCTTTGGAGTACTCTAGGAAGCTCAGCAGTTGCTGTTTTGCATCCAAATTTTCCGCTGCGACGCTCTGCACATCGGTTACCTTCCTGCTAATAACATACCAGTACCCTACAAAGAGCGTCACGACAATCACCAAAAATACAACCCAGCGAATGTATCGATTGATTATCTGCAGCGCTAAACTCGGCGGTTGCAGAATCTCTTCGGATTTCGGTTTTTTAGTTTTCTTGAGAAGCTCCATGATAATAAAATAGTTTTGGATTCAGCGTCAGCTCGAGCGTAAACGCTACTTGCGTTTCGTTATCCTCGCCAACGACCTGCTGAGCTCCCGAAACGGTTGCCTTGGTCACGAACTCTTGCGAGTCCGGGGAATTGAGGAGTTTCAATAATTTCGTAATACTTTCGTAGCTGCTCGCGTGTGAGCTCAAACTGAGCCCCCCGATTGTGGTCGCTGCGACGCCATCATAATAGACGTCGGGAAGCGTGTATTTCTCAAGCAGAGCAAAGAAATTCGTCCAGTAGATATGCTGCCCCAGCAAGTCACGAATGATATTGATGCGCTCTCCGATCGAGGTCATCTGCGGCTCCTGCGTCTCATATACTTGGATATCCCTGCGAAATTTTTCGATCTGCTGATCGATTGCCGCGGTCCGCTGCTCAAGTTGCATCTGCCATAAGCTTAACCCTCCGTAGACCAACGTGATGACGCCGAGCGCCGCAAGCACTGCTCCGCCCATAACCGCCCAAATGTGCGGCCATTTCCGGAGAGCCCACTGTCCGGGTATCAAATTGACGATCCTGGCTTCACTCACAAGGTTGGTAAAATCAACCTTCCCCGGTACATGAAACGTTCCTCTGCGGGTTTTCTCTTTTTTTGCCGGCGGTACCGGAATCGGGACCGGCGTCGTGCGCATACTATCGATGCTCTTTGGCAGCGGCTTCATTGTTGACATTTCAACGGCAGAGGGTATCGGAACCGGCGTCTGGGGTACGGCTGTGCGAACCGGCGGTGCAGGCGGAGCAGGAAACGACGGCTCCTGCATGGGCACGGGCCGAATGATCGGAACGGTCTCAGGCATGAATCCTTTCTGAGTGACCACTGCCGGCACCGGTACTGTCGGTGGCGGCGGAACAGGCGCACTTACTCTTGTCAGCGGTCGGTTCGATACCGACCGGATGACGGTTCTCGCACCTCTACGCCGAAATAATTTCGAAAATAGACGGGCAAAGAATCCCGCTCCCTTTGGTCTGCCACGTGCAGGAGCAGCTTGTGACACGGGGCGAATGGGCTCCGGTTGTAGCGGTTTCTCGTGAACCGCACCGCCTTGCATAGGAATAGACCTCGATCTGACGTTCGAAACCCAGGGCACGGGTTTTGCTTCCGCCGGTTTCTTTCTCCAAGAAAACCATTTACGTTTTACTTTTTTGGGTCTCTGTACGGGCTGCTGTATAGTCAGTGATTCAAATGGAATTGCAGGCGTTAAGGGCATTGAAGGTCGCTCACGAACAGCTGCTGCATCCGAGACCGCCGTTCGTTCGCCCATTCCCATCGAAGCAGGTGCAATCGGCGTAAGAGGAAGGGCTCTAAGCGTTGTTGTTCTCTTTCCGCCGAAAAGACCGGCAAACCAGTCCATAAAACCGCTCCTCTTTTTTTTCGCGATGCGTAGCGGCTCTGGAGCTTTCGGTGGCGCTGCCTGAAACGGTCGCTCGCGCATGAGTGCGGCGACGGAAGCTACCGGTCGCTCCCTCGTTCTCATTGGCGTCTGCGGAGTTGGCGTAACGGGGAGAGCTGTAAGAGTTTTTGTTTTCTTTCCGCCGAAAAGACCGGCAAACCAGTCCATAAAACCGCTCCTCTTTTTTTTCGCGATGCGAAGCGTCTCAGGAGCTTTCGGTGGGACCGGCTTCATTGGTTGAGCAGGCCCCTGCGCTATCGGCATTTGCAATGGAGATGGCGGCGGAACCGCCAGCCCGGTTTTCTTCTGCAGCAAGCTATAGTGCCTCGCTTCATCAATAGATTCGCTGGAGGGTATCGGAATATCCTGTACAAATGGCTGGCCCGGACGGGTGCCTGCCGAGCGTCCTTGCATACCCGCTTCAACTCTCGGGTAGACGTGGTAGCGGGTTTCATCCGGTTTCTGCGGTATTGCACCGCCACGCCCCGCTCCTTCCCCGCCGGGCCCGCTCACACCGCTTACGGATTTCTTACTGCCGGACGCCGTAGTCGATGTACCGGCCCCCCAATGCATGCGTCCGGCCATCGGAATCCAGCCGGGAAGCTTGAGCTCGTCTTTTTCTTTTTTCGGCGCACGAAGTTCCGGGGATGCCGGTGACCGCATGACATACTGCTCCCGCTCCGCGGATTTTCTCATTTCCTCGGGGAGCAGATTGATGCCCTTATCTTCGAGTTCGTCGTCAGTATTCTTTTTTTTGCCGAACATGGGGATTCGACGATGATACGCTCAACGAATATTTCTCATTGCAAGACCGATTGAAACCGCCATCTGCGGACCGACGGTATCAAGCAGCGGTTTCAGATCAAGTGGATAAATAACGCGATCCCACGGGTTGCCGATGTACACAGGCCGCTGCAACAGTTTTGTCAAATAGGTCGTGAGGTTCGGTAAAAAAGCGGAACCTCCCGACAGCAAAATCCGATCAACCTGCAAGCTCCCCTGATTTTGATACAGCTCGAATACGTATTGGATCTCGTTGATGATCGGCTGCAAACTGTCCCTGATGGCGTCCGGGATGCCGCCACCCTGTTCCTGCATTCGGATGCCGAAGTCGAGTTTAAATTGCTCGGCACGCTCGAAGCTGACGTTCAAACTGTTACTGATTGATTTCGTAATGTGGTAGCCGCCGATGTCCAAGCCCCGGTTAAGGACCGGCGCCCCGTTCTCGATAAGACAAATATTGGTTGCCGATGATCCAATGTCGACGATCATGACGTTTTCATGCGCGCTGCCGATGAAAGAACGGGAAAGCGCGAATGCCTCGGTCTCGAGACCGAGAAGCCGGAGCTTTGCCTGATCGAATATGTTCATATAGCGGGCGACGAGCGATTTCGGTGCCGCTGTCAGCAGGATCCGAAGGTTTTTTACCTCCCCTGCTTTTGCCGCACCCTGAGCTGCCTTCTCGGTAACGATGACTGCCGCCGCATCCTTTTGTCCTTTTTGGCCTTTCGCCTGTCCGGGTTCCGGAGTTTTCTTCTTGAGCAAAGAACCCACGTTCATCATGAAAAGTTTTTCGGTCAACGTCGATTTTTCACCCTGCAAAACCTTCCAGTCCAGGTTCATCTCCTCAATGGGCAATGGAATAAATTTCTTTGCTTCCCATTTGATCGCCGTCGCCAGATCATGCCGCGACATGCGGGGCAAACTGATAATCGAATTGAAAACGGCGAACGTCGGCAACGCCGCTATCGCCTGACTGGTCGTCACTCGCGCCTTCTGGAGTACCTGCGTGACCAGCGATGCAACGAATGACTGCAATTCTTTGGACTGATCCCGGACAATATCAAACTGCGCCTCTACAAACCCATACGTGACGAGTTTCGGTTGCCCTCGATAGTTTTCGAGCTGGGTAATTTTGATACCGGATGTTCCAATATCAATGCCCAAGTAGCTCCGATGTGCCATGAAAATGTTGGTTTTTCTGTACTGTTTTTACTATTTCACCTTGAGCGCCCGTAACTCAATAATAGTGCGTAAGAATCGATGCTCTTACCTCGAAATTTCTCTATGATTATACCATAAAAAGCACTTGCGGCCAAAGACATTTCAACAACCATCCCGCAACTGCTCTGTCCCGTCGATACTTCCTACTGACCGGAGGAGAAACGAGGCAATGCTTTTGAAAAATCCGTTAGTCCAGTCGGCGGATTCGTCTGAACCCGGCCGTCTGCTTTAAATTGTTCGGCAGGACCTAAGCTACTGCTGTAACTCCGCTGCAAATTAAACTGTCGTGCGAGTACGGAACCGTTGATGACAAGCGCTGTCGGAGTGGCGCTGTCATTACCGGAACTAAAGCGCCCGCAGCCGTTGGAAGCGAGCTTCAGTGACGGGCATGTTCCGGAAGAAACGGTGCCAAGCACTATGAATGTGCCCGCAAGTTCCGACACCGTGGGGGCGATTGTTAAATCACCCCGGACTATCCACACGAGCGAAGGGATTTCGCGCAAGGTACTGTAGGTACATGAAGCATACGTGACGTTATTCTTAATCTCCAGGTCCCCTTCTACGATAACCATTCCTGATCCGGACTGGCCTGTCTGACATCCGATCGTTTTCGCTCCTCCGTCCGCAAGAATCGTGTTGCCTGCCCAATAATAGATCGTGTCGCCGAACACACTTGCAGGTATATCATTGGTTGGTGACTGTCGGAAAACCAGTTTACTTCCGTATTTATTCCTCGGTGTCGGCGTAACTGCATCAATTACTTTTCCGGTTGAGGTCGCGGTCACGAGCCCCCGATAATCAAGCTTTCCTAAAAGGTTCGTATACGTATCCGGTTGATTGGAGCCGCCGGTGAGGTATCGGGGCAGTCCTCCCTGTTCCTGGTACGTATATGCCTGTTCGGAGAACCAGTTTTTAATCGTACCGCCGGCCTCAATGAGATATGCGGCGTTGTACTTTGAAACAGGCGGACCGGCCGGGCTGAAAATATTACCGCCCGAGAGAACGTTCCCACGATACGCCTCGATATACGCCGTACCGCCGGTGTGCTGCGGATTAATCGCGAACCAGCCAAGGCCCTTATCCTGTCCGCCAGCGGTGCCGCAGGAAGCAGACGCGCACTTCACGTATCGCAATGCCTCTACGGTCACGTCGTAGTAACCGATAGCAGGTGTGTCGTCAACGGCTAGCTGAACGTGTGAATATTGACCGGTTGTACCGTCGAAATCGACAGTGTTAAGAGAAACTCCTGAGTCACAGGTGAGAGAGCTGCACTTTGCGACCTCCAGGTCGCCACCGGCAGCGTCGTAATAACTGATCACCGGCATGCCATCAGCTCCGAGAATAACTGACGTATCTTCTACTATGGCACCGGTGCCCGGGATGATAGTTCTTGTGCTCTCCGTACACATATTGTTCGTGCAACGCGCGACTTTCAGCTTATCCGCGCCGTTGTAATCAGTATAACTGATGATAGGCAGACCATCGGCCACAACCATTGAGATGTTCGAGCCAACGATACCGTCGCTGTCTATGGTTACCGGCGGAAGGAAAGTCGCACACGAGGCCTCCGAGCACTTCACAAACTTAAGATCTGCCAAAGCGCTATCAGAATAGCTGATAATCGGGAATCCATCGATTGCGTCAAGGGCGATCGAGCTCTCGCGCCCCATATCCACACCCGGATCGACTGGTGTCGGGCCAGCACCGGTCGTGCAATCGGTGTCACTGCACTTGAAAACCTCCAACCCCCCGTTGCCGCCATAGTAACTCAATACTGCCAGGCCATCCGGGGGTATGATCACTGACGGTTTGCTGTAACCGACGATAAGAGGAGATTCAACGCTCAGGGGCGTACCCGAGGTACTGCAGTCCGCGTCCCCGCATTTCACGATGGTCATACGGCCGGCAGATTCATTGTAGTATGCGATCACCGGCTTATTATCCGCGCCGATAGCCGCAGCCGTCCGGCTTACTCTATCAATGCGTTCCATTAGGCGAGTCGATTTACTTATGCATAACGGATCTCTACATTTCATGACTTTCACGTACCAACTGCTCATGTCATCCGCATTCTGCACGTTATATACAAAGAACGGTAAATTGTCCACGGAAGATATTACCATGGACAATCCATCGCCGGAGCTGTTGGTGGCCTGATCGTCAAGTGTCACCGGTACATTCGTGAGCGAACCGCTATCCTCATACGCATTATACCCCCACCCGCACATCTCCAATTCTCCCTGGGTATTTTGATTCACGATAACGCCGGTATAGCGCGTGCACCCTCGGCAGTATGCCGCATTGCAAACGTTCTTGTCTCTGTTCGATACGCAGCTCCCGCCTTCTTCATGTATCGTGCAGGAAAAGCCGCTGTTGCCGCAATCCCAACAAAGATAATTCGGATTCGGATTCGTGCTCGGGTCTTCGGCATCCGTGCTCGCGTTCAGACAAGCCCGGCACTTGCCCGTTGCCGAATCGCACCCCATGCAGCCAAATACCGTGTTCGAGAGAGGGGACACTGCGTCCGTGGCAGACGGGAATGAAACATAACTTTTGGCCGGGTCACCAGCGCTCCACAGGGAGAGTATGCTTGCCCGCCGGGTCGCGGCTAAACTTGCCTCCCACGCACCGCCGTTATACGCCGGGCTGTCAAGATAATAGAAATCGAGCTGGCACGACTCTGTTCCGGGACAATCACTATTCAGTTGACAGGTGGTCGAGTACGTCGTCGAGCAATGCGCGCGCTTTTTAATTTCAACTCCCGATGTGCTGAGATCACCGCATGCCGCATTCACCGAGCTGTCGCACTGATAGGTTGAGCCGTTTCCGCCGTTAAAACAAAGCCAGCCATAAGCGGATGACCAGGCGCAGCCTTGTAGATAATCCCCCTGGCCGTCCAAAATATTACCCGCTCCTCCCAAATTGAGATCGAGGCCGTATTGTTTGTTTACCGAAGCGGCATCACATTGATTCTCGAGCTGCGCATCGTTATCAAAATCATTCAAACAGCTCATGCTGGTCCACCCGGCTCCGATCTTGTCAGCAGTCCAGCCCGTCGGCTGGAATGCATTCCAGATCCATCCGCGCGCGTCATCGGATGGGCCCGGCGCGCCATAACCGACATAAAATGACGCACCCAATAAGACGATCACCGACACGATGAATGTAATCGGTACAAAGGGGCGATAGGTTATACGAAAAAACATCATAGTTGTTATGGACACGCCGGAAATTGCGTAATGCCTGCCTTACGAAGCATCCCTATTAAGTTACATTTCGTCAAGTACGTGTTGCCGATTCGTAGCACTGCTCCGAGAGGGCCTCCACCTGAAGAAACAGGTGTGCAATCATGATTTTGACACGCTAGGACTTTCACTGGTTCCGGCTCTGCGCCCGTGGTATTTCCGGTTGTATAGACGAAGGTAGGATACGAAGTAGAGTCCTGGAATATGACTCGACCAGAGGTGGCATCCACGTCCGTGTCGATAGTAGTAATAGTGTTGGTACCAGTACACTCCGTGTTCGCACATTTAATGACCGTGAATCTGTTCGAATTATCCCCGTCGACCGTGCCCATGACCGGCAGATTACCGACAGGACTTATACCCAAAGAAAATGTCGAGTAGAGTTTTCTCGTCGGGTGCAGGAATGTCGGGTTACCCGATGCGCGAGTCGAGCAGGAAGAATTCGTGCATCGCGCGAACCTCATCTTTTCGTTGTAGAACGCACTGGTGCCGTAGACCACGGAAGGGAATGATCCTGCTCCGTCTGAAGCGATCGATGTTGGGGCGTATTGGTTTGAGTTATCGCCAAAGGATTCGATTTTTACATTATCGATTGGTGCGAGAGCCGGGTCGCACGTCAGATTGTTGCAATGAGAGACCTCAAAAAAACCAAGCCAACCGGATTGCGTGCGACCGGTATAGGAAATAACAGGGAAGCCCGTTGCCTTATCAATCGCAATGAAAATTGAGGAGCCGAGAACATCGTTGAGGGCTCCTCCGTCATTGACTATGTTTGGACCACTGTTTCCGCTGGTACACGAATCGTTCCCGCAGTGGATCACCGCAATATCACCGTTAAACTCATACGCGACAATGGGCAAACCGTCAGAGCCAATCATCATTTTGTTATTCTGGCCGGCGTTGTTAGTCCCGCTCGTCGATTGGATACGGAGGGGCGCACTTACCGTTAAACAATTAGTAGATGTGCATTTTATTATCCATAAATCTTGTCCGCTTACTTCATAATACGACACTATCGGATATCCCAAAGCGGGAGTAACGGCAATGGAGCTGTAAGGAAAATTCGATGCAGGTAGAGTCAGGAGCAGGTTATTGTCTCGCGACGAACAGTCATTATTCTTACATTTAATGGCTCTGAGCTGGTTCGCGTCTCTATCCTTAAAACTGATTATCGGATACCCATCGTTACTCTTTGCCATAGACACGTACGAACCGTTCGGATGAATGGTAACCATCGGAGCTGGCGGCGAGACAACGGTGTTTCCGCTACCGGTAATCAGCATACGCCCGTCATTGGCACCGTACGTGAGCTGGCAGACACCGCCTGAACTGCAGGCAGTACTATGGCACTTGCAAGCAGTAAGGCCTCCGAGATAATCATAACAACTCATAACGGGGAAGCCGGTGTCTGATGGGACGGCAATATCATACAGCGCATCTCCAAAACTATTAATAGGTGTGACTATGTTGTTGGCTGAACACGATTCATCCCCACACTTCGCAATTTTCCACTTGCCGTATTGAAAATAATTATAAAGAATCACCGGCTTATTGTCTGTAGTGCTCATGGCTATACTTGCGGTCTCCGCAAAATCTTCATAATTACAATTACTCCCATAGGCAACGATGTCACAATGCGTACCAATAAAATTCGGGCCGCTTGCTATCGTTGAGCAATTCGCGTTTCCACATCGAACAACCTCAACCTGCTTAGCACCGGTTCCGGGATCAGTAGAATAGCTGATGATAGGGAATCCGGTCGTAGGGCTTAAAATAAGTGAGCTCTTGTTCATATCATAAGGACCAGTATCAAACCCCCCTATCGGGGTTACGACTGGTTGGAAGCCGCCAGCTGAACACGGATTCGTAGCAGTAGAAGCAGTACACTTATACACCTTCAAAGACCAGGGGTTATCATCATAGTAACTGATGACAGGAAAATCGTCTGATGCTATTTGAATTCCAACAATCTGTGCACTAGCAGGAAGTATATCAAGGACACCCGATGTCTTGAACTGCGTACAACTGCTATTCTTGCACCGTGTTACGTATAATTCCCAGCCGGTCCCTACTACATTAACGTAGGCGATAGCATGAAAGCCGTTGCTCGCGCGGGCGAAGCGGGGTAATCTCAAGGTCAATCCACTCTGACCGTCTCCTGCGGCTTTGCTTGGTGTGTTGGCGCAATCAGTGCTATCGCACGCAAGCAGATATATGTCATAGGTTTGCGCTTTGTCTTGATAAACAACATACGGGTAGGTCCCCATTCCTAATTGAAAGTCAAAAATGTTGAGTAATCCCGTTGTCCAGATCGCATTGCCGCTTGTACAATCAGCATTGCCGCATCGCACGACTTTAAATTCAGTGCTGCTACCCATTCCACCGGGATTACTGCCATACAAAATTACCGGTCGATTTGCACTGTCCAACAGAATACTATCAGTATGATACGCCCCAGCACCAATAGGATCTATGACAGGGCTCATTGTTCCGTCATATCCCCCCGAAACACAATCTGAATCTTGTGTACAGGCAGCTCCCCCAATTGCACAGGTTCCTCCTGTGGCAGCCCTATAGAAATATCCGGCATAGATACCTCCGGTCGCCACAATACCGTATTTATTCACAACGTTGCCTGCAGTATCTTTGACACAAGCGCGGACACCAGAAGCCAGATCATAATTGGGCGGGCTCGATGTATAACTGACAGCGTTCCCCATCCCTCCCGTCGTCATGCCCTGCACCCCGATACGGCCGGAGAACGAGTCGGTGGGAGTATTGGGCACGACCGCAGAGCCGACCAGGGCCCGGTAGGTGTAGGCATCATCACCGCCCTGCGTCGCAATCGATATTCCTCCGGTTGCTCCGTAGCCGGACAGCCCGACATTGTTCGTCCCAAAAGCAAGCAAGCTCTTTCCGTCATGGATGCATGTGGTTCCGTTTGCGCCGGTGCACTGCGCATCGCTGGTGCAGGTTGCGTAGACGTTCAAACTGCAATGCTTCGATGCGACGGTGTTGTTGATAGAAATCCCCGAGAACGCCGTCGAATAACTGAAGAGCCCATGAGCGCCTGCATCGTTCGAGATGCGCATGGCCGTTGAGTCATCGTCGATTTTGCATCCTGAGGCCTCAAGACACTCAAACCCTTTGTCAGCGGTCATACGGCCATCGGCGGTAAGATCTCCTTTTGCAGAGCCGTTGGTCAGAACCGTCACCGCTCCAAGGAAATGACCTGCAACGCCGCTTACTGACGATACATCCCCGGCAACGCCGTAGCCAGCTACCGCAGCAGGAGGGGTTGTTCCAAAAAGACCATAGCCGTTTCCGGCAGCATAGCCGTAGACACCGACATTTCCCGCCGGTTTTGGAATGCTCGGAAAGGTTGTGAACGAATTCTGACCGATGACTGCGATGGTAGCTCCG
>Ga0154967_115_pt2 | contig 14516 bp, 14 predicted proteins | sample RifCSPhighO2_01_FD_105935 | JGI IMG/M metagenome (GOLD analysis project Ga0154967, IMG submission 105935) | Candidatus Komeilibacteria bacterium RIFCSPHIGHO2_01_FULL_52_14
ATCCGCACAGCCGCGAAGCGATGCATGATTATTATAAAAACGTCATACTTTCGAAAAATAATCTGACACTGGCGATTATTGATAAAGCGACAAATAAGCATATCGGCAACGTTTCCTTGCAGGATATAGATTTTATTAACCGGTGCGCCGAGTACGCGATTATCATCGGCGACAAGGGTTCCTGGGGTAAAGGCGTCGGTAAAGATGCGAGTCGACTCATTATCGATCACGGTTTTCGGGCATTGAATCTGCATCGGATCTATTGCGGGACCAGCGATGACAATCTCGGTATGCAAAAATTAGCAGATTATCTGGGATTCGTGAAAGAGGGTGTTGCCCGCCAAAGTATGTTTAAAAACGGAGCATATCGCAACAGCATTTTGTACGGCTTGCTTGCGGATCAATGGAAGCGATGATATAAAAATTCAATGCACAGAAAAAAAATAGTTCTTGCAAAGTATAGATTTTGTTCGTTATGCGGTCATCGGCTGCGTGCACATTCCGACGGAACGCTGCGTTGCACGTCATGCTCGTTTGTCAATTATCGCAACGCGCGACCGACCGCTACCTGCCTGGTTTTGTATCGAAACAAATTGTTGCTTACCCGTCGAAAAGGCAGACCGTTCAAGGGATGGTGGGATCTTCCCGGTGGATTCATAGACCACGGGGATACGCCGGAGGATACGGCCAAGCGCGAGCTTTTGGAGGAAACGGGATTGCATATATCCATCGAGCGTCTTTTTGGGATATACCCTGGTACCTATCCGTTAAAAACCGATCCCTTTATGGTCCTCTCCATCGCATATCTTGCGCGGAGTACTGTAGGAAAATTGGAAGCTCTTGACGATGTTTCGGAAAGCCGTTGGTTTGCAAAAAGGGAAATCCCCAAGCACATCGCGTTCGACAGTAATAAAAAAATAATCAAAGATTTTTTACGTATATGGAACTGAAGGACATAAGCTATTATTTGGATCTCACGAAGTTTCAGTATCGGGATCTCTTCGAGAATATGGAATACGTTTACGATTTCATACAGCGAATACCCGCATATATCGATGCGCATTTGAAACCGGGAATTTACGGAAAGGTAATGCCTGGTGCTTTCGTCGGCGATAACGTGTATCTTGGCAAGGGAAGCGTTGTCCAGCCGGGAGCCTGGGTGCATGGCCCGGCTATTATCGGAGAAAATTGCGAAATACGGCACGGCGCGTATGTCGGCGCGCATACGCTCACGGGCGATCGTGTCGTGATAGGTCACGCGTCAGAGGTCGGCAGTGCGGTATTTCTCAACGATTCACGGGCTCCGCATTTCGCGTTTGTGGGACACAGTGTCCTCGGCAACTTTGTAAATCTGGGAGCGGGCACGAAATTATCCAACCTTAAAGTTGCATTCGATAACATCAAAATCCAGGGACAGGATACCGGATTGATTAAGTTCGGGGCGATTATCGGCGATTATTCGTCTCTGGGCTGTAATACGGTTACCCAACCAGGTGCTTTAATCGGTAAGAACGTTTACAGTTATCCGCTGGGGCTTATACGCGGTTTTATACCTTCAAACAGGATTGTTAAGGTGAGAAGCATTCAGGAAGAGGTAGAACACGACATCGTTCGGAAACAATAGTTCCGGCGCACTACGACGATACCTATCAGAACTAACACCAATCGATAATGTCTACACCACAGGAAAAATTTTGGAAAGCAAATTTCGGAGACGAGTATACCGGGCGAAATACGTTCACGCCGGAGGAACTTGATGCGATGTATACCGATCGGTATGGCATTTCTCGAACCGAAATGAATCGGAGATTTTTGCCGAAACCATCTATCGCATCGGTTCTTGAAATCGGCTGCAATGTCGGCAATCAACTTTCGCTTTTGCAGTCGATGGGATATGCGAACCTCTACGGTATTGAAATCAATACCGATGCGATCGAGCGTGCGAAAAAGCACACACGGGGCATCACTATTATAGAAGGCAGTGTTTTTGATATTCCTTTTGAGGACAATTATTTTGACCTTGTGTTTACATCCGGCGTGCTGATTCATATCAGTCCGCAGGATCTTCCGCGCGCCCTGATCGAAATATACCGTGTTTCAAAGAAATTCATCTGGGGGTTCGAGTATTTTGCCGAGACAATGACGCCGATCACGTATCGCGGGCATACCGACCGGCTGTGGAAGAATGATTTTGCAAAACTCTACATGAAACAATTTCCTTCCTTAAAGCTGATTCGATCCGAACGGTATAAATACATACGGGACGAGAATGTCGATTCGATGTTTTTACTTGAGAAAAAATAACGGCAATGAGAACGGGGATCATCATACAGGCACGCATGGGGTCGACGCGTCTCCCTGGTAAGGTCATGAAATTGCTGGCCGGTAAGGAGATTCTCTGGCACGTGGTAAAGCGCTGTCAGCAGAGCAAGCTTGCCGACGAGGTCATCGTCGCGACCTCGGATACTCCCGGCGACGATATCATCGAGAAGTTCTGTGCGCAGCATGGATTTAGTTGTTACCGGGGGAGCGAGTCCGATGTTCTTGCGCGCTTCTATGATGCCGCAGGGAAATTTAAACTGGATGTCGTCGTTCGGATTACCTCGGACTGCCCGCTTATCGATCCGATAGTGATAGATGAGTCATTGCGCCTTTTTAGAACCAAAAAGGTCGATTACTTGAGCAACTGCCTTGATCGCGTTTTCCCGCGCGGTCTGGATACCGAAGTTTTTTCATTTCAAGCCCTCGAACGTGCCCACCGGGAAGCAAAGGAACCGTTTGAGCGGGAGCATGTGACGCCCTATATAACCAAACACGGCACGACGGCGCCATACTCTGTCCCCGCCGAGTATCGGGGCGATTTTCGATTGACCATCGATGAGCAGATTGATTACGATCTGCTGAAGCGGGTGTATTCGGAGTTTTACCGTGACGATCAACATATCATCGACGTGCGTCAAGTGATCAGGTTTTTATGGGAGAACCCGACGCTTGCTCGGTTGAACGCTGATGTCGTACAGAAAGCGTCGATCCGGTAGAGCACTATGAAACTTACTTATTGCAAAAACTGCGTGATGCCCAATACCAAGCCCGATTTGTTTTTTGACGAAGAGGGCGTGTGTGACGCGTGTCAATCGGCTGAGCGCAAGGAAGAGATCGATTGGACGTCCAGAAAAAAAGAGTTCGAAGCGGTTTTGGAAAAATATCGATCAAAGGATAAAACAAATTACGATTGCATTATCCCCGTCAGCGGCGGCAAGGATAGCACCTATCAGACCTACGTTGTAAAGAAGATTTATGGGCTGAACCCGCTCTGTGTGTGCTTCGAACCGACCCATCAGACGTCGCTCGGCAAAAAGAATATCGACAACCTCGGTAGGTTGGGAGTTGATGTTATTTTTTTCAAAAAAAATCCCGAGGTATACAAGAAAATGGTAATCGAAGGATTGAGGCGCGTCGGCGATAACGAATGGCCCAATCACGTCGGTATCTTTACGGTGCCGATTAACGTTTCCGTGCGATACGGCATCCCCCTTGTCATCTGGGGTGAGAATTCACAGCTGGAATACGGAGGCCCGAAGGCGGCGGCTGATCGGGAGGTTTTGGATCGACGCTGGCTCGAGGAGTTCGGCGGACTTTTAGGGAACCGCGTCGAGGACATGCTGAACGTAGAAGGCATTACGCGCGAGGATCTTTTGCCGTACACCTATCCGAGCCAGCAGGAGCTTGATCGCGTCGGCGTTCGCGGGATTTTTTTGGGATATTATTTTAAATGGGATGCTCGCGCGCAGCTTGAGATCATAAAAAAGCATGGTTTCAGCGTCAAGGAGGATGGGCCAGTAGAGGGTACGTATACGAATTATGAAAATCTCGATGAGGCGACTGTCAGCGTTCATGACTACCTGAAGTTCGTCAAGTACGGTTTCGGTCGTGCGACCGATCATGCATGTATCGATATCCGCAACAAACGCATTTCGCGCAAAGAGGGTCTGCGCCTTGTACGCCAATACGATGGTGTCTATCCGAAGTACGGTGTTACGAACCTCATCGATTACAGCGGTTTATCCAAGACCGAGATCGACAGTATCTTCGATCAGTTCACGAATAAGCAGATTTTTAAAGTTGATACGCACGGCATATTGGTTCGCGATGCAGCCGGCAATCTTATCAAGAACAATTATGACAACGAGTAAATCCGTTGTCATCATTGATTATGGACTCGGCAACGTCGCGTCTGCGTCAAAAGCGTTTGCCAAACTTGGCGCGTCGGTAAAAATCTCGCGCGATAAAAATGATATCAACACGGCGACGCACCTGGTGCTGCCCGGCGTCGGTGCATTCGGCGAGGGTATTCGCTTACTCGAGGAGAGCGGCGTGATCCCCATGATAACGGAGCGGGCTCTGCGGCAAAAAATTCCTTTTTTAGGTATCTGTCTCGGAATGCAATTGCTGGCTTCCACGGGCAACGAATTTGGCGTTCACCGGGGCCTTAATTGGCTTCCGGGTACCGTGGACGAGTTATCCGGGACTCATATCCGGCTGCCGCACGTTGGATGGAACGAAATCATGATTCAAAAAAAGGGTGTTCTGTTACAAGGGCTTGCTGACCGGAATTTTTATTTTGTTCACAGCTTCGTGTTTAACTGCACCGATCCCGGTGCGGTTATAGCAACCTGCGGATACGGCGACGGATTCGTCGCCGTTGTTGAAAAAGGAAATATTTTCGGTACCCAATTTCATCCTGAGAAAAGCCAGGTTTCGGGGCTTACTGTTCTAAAGAATTTTCTCTCCTATGCTTAAGGTGCGTGTTATCCCGTGCATGCTCTTCAACGGATTTAGTTTGGTCAAAACCATACAGTTTGGAACCATGCGGAATCTTGGCTCACCGATCCAGGCGGCTCACGTGTATAACAGCAGAAACGTCGATGAACTCGTGTTTATCGATCTGAAAGCCACTGAGGAGCATCGTGAGCCGCTCTACGACGTTATACATGAGGTTATCGGCGAGTGTTTCATGCCGCTTGCCATTGGCGGGGGTATTCATTCTCTGGATGTCATACAGAGGCTCTTGAGCATCGGGGCCGATAAGGTGATCATCAACTCGGAGGCGCTCACGCACCCCGAATTTATCGAGCGAGCGGCACGTAAATTCGGCAGCCAATGCATTGTCGTATCGATCGACGTGAAGCGCAACGGACGGCGGTTTATGGTCATGGACAAGCGCGGGGCAACGACGACACGGCATGAGGCGGTACCTTGGGCACAGGAAATGCATAAGCGGGGAGCCGGCGAGCTTTTTGTCACCTCGGTCGATCAGGACGGCAGTATGGCCGGATATGATATTGATCTTATCAATGCCGTTGTATCCGAGGTTTCCATTCCGGTCATTGCCTCAGGCGGCGCCGGCAAAGTCCAGGATATTATCGACGTCATTAAAAAAGGACATGCCGATGCCGCAGCGCTTGCCAGTATGTTTCACTATTCGGGGCACACGGCAAACAGCATCAAACAGCGAATGGCTGCGGCAGGCATCCCGGTACGTATCGTTGGCCCGTAGAACAGCTTACCGGATGCTTTTTTTTAGATCGTTCCAGCGCGAGCTGTTCAGGGAAGTGTCGCGCGGCAACGTGACCGGCACATCGGCAAGAGACATTTTACCGACCTGCGGAGAGTTTTTGCGCGCCAATTCATAGACGCTTTTGCGGGTACCGGCGATATGAATCAGACCGAAGAGACCCTGCGTAAGCGATGCCCGAACAATGTCCGGCGCTCGCTCAGAGACGTAATCATGACTCGTAAACTGATCGATAAAGGCCTTAGGATATTTCCACGGACCGTCCGGCTTAAAGCACGTACGGATTACCAGCGTGTTCGGGTACTGTCGAGTGGCGATCTCACCGAGCAGTTTGGTAAGCGCATAGTAATTCACCGGATTCGGTACGTCATCTTCGGAATAGTTGCCGCGCTGCCCGTCAAACACATAATCGGTGGAGATATACACGAATTTGTCGCCGGAAAATGATCGGACGAGATTTTCCGTGCCCGCAACGTTGATACGATAACAGGATGCATGATCCTTTTCGGCTTCTGCTACATCGGTATAGGCCGCGCAGTGGATGAGAATATCGAATCGGTGATGAGCAAAATACGTCTTGACCGCCTTGGCATCCGTGATATCAAGATCGTTCCGGTCGATGCCGGCACAGCGTACCAGAGACCGGATCGCGGTGCCCAAATTTCCCGAAGCGCCGGTAACCAATAGTTTCTTTTCGCTCTTGAACTGCATTATTGGCCGAGGCTCCGGTTAAAGATCGTGTTCAGCGTTTTCAGAATGATCGAGACATCGAGCGTGAACGATCTGTTTTTTATATAAAATAGATCATACTGCAGTTTTCGCATCGCATCATCAACCGAGTCACCGTATTTGTAATTGATTTGTGCCCATCCGGTGAGGCCCGGCTTTACAAGCAAGCGTTCCTTGTAAAATGGGATCTGCTGGCTGAGCGTCTCGACAAACTCGGGCCGTTCCGGCCGTGGGCCGACGAACGTCATATCGCCGGCAAGAATATTTATGAACTGCGGTATCTCGTCCAAACGCGATTTTCTCAGGAAGCGTCCGAACTTCGTCACGCGGGAGTCGTTCTTGGATGCGAACTGCGGTCCGTGCTGCTCGGCGTCGGTGACCATCGATCTGAACTTCATGGTCGTAAATGTTGTCCCTCCCTTACCGGTACGGATTTGTTTATAGAGAAGAGGTCCCGGCGATGTGAGCTTAATGCCGACGACGATAAAGGGGAGGAGGAGCAGCGAAATTGTGCCGAATACCAGGACCGAGATGATGTCAATCAGACGCTTGATCAGTTCAAACGTTCGCTTGGTTCCCCCGAGAAGATTTTCTATAAACCAGCTCTTTTCAAGAGACCCTACCGGAATTCGACCGGTGATTTTTTCGTAAAACGCGGTGAAATTGTAATACGTAAGACCGAGATTCAGTGTCTCGAACAGATACCGTGAAACCGTTGAGCTGTGCTGCGGGATGGTCGTCGTAACAACGGTTTGTATCCTGTGTTTCTGTATGGTTGCGGAGAGGTCGGTTAATTCCTTGATATGGGGAATATGCTGCAGAGTGATCGGGAGCTGCGTCTGATCCAAGTTTGCGATGAGTGATATCTTATATCCCAGCTGCGGTTTTTGCTCAAGATCCTGCGCCAGTTCGATTGTTTCCCGGTTGAGTCCGATAAGCATAACCCGGTTCGAGAGCGATGGGTGGGAGGTAAGACGATAAAAAGAAAGTCGCCATAGCAGAAATAAAAGAGCGTAGATGAGTATGAGAACGAGGAGGACGCGGAAAGGACGGAGTGACGTAATAGCAACGGTCGGTGTCAGGTAGAAAAAAGTAAAACCGATCAGTGTATTGATCGCCAAATTCTGCAAAAGATAATTGTAGAAGCTGAAATCGTTCTTTGCGATCTGGACCGAATACAGGTTATTGACGAAAAAAACGACCAGCCAGAGAGCGAACACGATGGTAAACGGCAGAACGTGTCTCCACCATAATTCCGGCGTGAGATCACCGCGATACCGTATCAGGACCGTGAGGTACAGCGCAATGTAAAAAAACACGGTATCTCCGAGGACCAGCGTCACTTTTTTAAGTTGTATCATACGAAACCCACGTGCATCATACTATGTGGCGCAGGAGTGTCAATTTACGTAATATGCGTAGTCATATACTATAACTGCTATGCATCTCCTTCGGAGGTATTTGATCATCGTCTCTGCGGTAATCGTAGCTTCACCGCTTTTCTATTCACTTTATTTTTACTCGCCGTATGTCTACACACAGACACTGATCGTGCGCCTGGGCGGCTTACTTCTGCTCGCACCGGTTGTTGTGTATTGGATTCTGGAACCTGGAGCACGGCCTCGCTTCCGCGGAACGACGGCGGTATTCTTTTCGTTTGTCACGTTCGTAACAGCGCTGAATCTTGTCTTGCATCCGTACACCTTCGCTTTGGTCGGTTCCTGGCAGCGCTTCGGCAGCGTCTTTGATTGGATCATTCTGTTCACCCTCTATCTCACCTGTACGACTGTTTTTCGCACCCGTGCCGAGCGCCTTCATTTCTTGCGGTTTATCGTCTTCATCGCCTGCATCGTCGGAGCGCTGGCTATCGCTCAGTTCCTGCACATTCCTGGTATTTATACGCAGGGTGATCGGATATTTTCGTCGCTCGGTAATGCAATTTTTTTGGGATCGTATCTTATTCTTGCTCTCGCGTTCGACGCATATTGCTATTTTGCGGACCGTCAGGCCCTGCGTCCTTTGTATACGTTTCTATTTTTTTTCTTGCTCACGTGCCTCGGACTTACAAATACGCGCGGTGCCATTGTCGGTATAGCAATGGGTCTTGCGGGGTTGATCGTGGTGCTCGTATTTTATCGGATTCGCAATCGCCTTCGGGCAAGAAAGATGCTGGCAATCGCATCGCTGTCGCTCTGCCTGCTGATGGCGGCACTTTTCTTTTTAAGTTTCTATTCGACAAAATCTCGCAATTACGGATACGGTTTGGGCGATCAAACGACCCAGAGCAGGGTCGCAGCATGGCGTGCCGGCGTCAATGCATTTTTCGAACGGCCTTTGTCGGGATGGGGAGAGAACGGCTATCGGTATGCCCTTGAGAAACACTATGATCCAATCCTGTTCCGCGGCACGTATCAGACGGTCTTTTTCGACAAACCCCATAATGCGTTTATAGAGCAAGCGGTAACAAGCGGGCTCATCGGCCTGCTCCTGTTTTGTTTACTTCTGGCGATGCCGTTCCGAAACGCTCTTCGGCAGACACAAGGCATAACAGAGGCCGACCGTGCAACCACGGTTCTTTACGCAGGGTACGTTTTTTTCCTCCTCCTGTCGTTTTATTCCGTTGCCGACGGCGTGCTGCTGATGGTTCTTCTTGCGTGTTTGCAGCAGCCAGGGCCGCTTCTGCCCGATCGGGCAGCGCAGCAACGAACGATGATCGCGGTCTCAAGCGTCGTGATATCGATCGCTGCCGCAGGCTTACTGCTCATCCCCGATGCATATGCAAACGTCCTTGTGAGAAAAATGCAGTTTGCATCTCAAGCGACTGAGCGAATCGCGCTTGCTGAGCGCGCATGGTCATTAAGCAAGCGCTCACATGAACCGATCATAGCTATCGAATCAGAGAAGATTTCACCGCTCCTCGCGGAGATTGCAGACAGCGCCACCGTCGAGTGGTACCGAACCGTGCTCTCCCGTTATCTCGTTGAATCCCTTCCGGAAACCCGCTACCTTATCGCACTAGCCCGGCTCGAGAGAGCGACGTCCGATGTGTACCCTGAACGACTGCGATATGCATATGATCTGGTCACGGCAGCGCTCGTGATAAGCGAACGCGATCCGGCTCTGTATGAGTTACGTGGGACGATCGATCTCGATCTGGCGTATACCGACCCGGATATGCGACACGAATGGCGGGTGCGCGCGCTGGAGGATTTTGTTCACGCGTATCGACTTACCCCGTTCAGCATTGAAACCCGGCTTTTGTTCGTCCTTGGGCAAAGCTCGTTGGAGGACAGCGATGCCCGTCTGCTCTCATTCATGAGGGGTGCGTATCATGAATTCACCGATACCGAGTGGGACATTATCCTGCAGGCATATCGATCTTTGTACAGTAGACGGGGACTGGAGGAAACACTTGATTTGATCGAGGCAATTCCCCCCGACCAATTGGCGCATCGTAAACAGCTCCTTGCAAATGGGCGGATATTTCTCGAGGATCTTGTAGTTGAACAAAAACGCTAAATTCTAGTATAATAAGCCGGCTGCCGCGTAACCTATTTAATGCATTGTAAGAGAAAAATAAGAAGCTCGCTCGTCCTGATGGCTGTTTTTTTTATGGCTTCTATTCCGAGTCAGGGCATGCCAAGCGTGTTGGCGGCCAGCGGCGTGCCGTCCGGAGTGGCGGCTGCGCTCGTCACGAATGACCCGGATCTGTATAGGCAGTGGTACTTGAATCGAACCCAGGCATTCGATGCCTGGAGCATCACGCAGCAATACGTTCAGAAGCGTGACGTTATTGTGGCAGTGCTTGATACCGGAGTCGATCTTGATCACCCCGATCTTGCGGCCAGCTTATGGCGTAACGAGGGCGAGATAGCGGGTGATGAGCTCGATAATGACGGCAACAGCTACATCGACGATGTACAGGGCTGGGATTTTTTGCTTTCGAAGCCCGATCCGAGGCCCAAAAAAGAAGATCAGTTCTCGGTTGAGGCAATAAATCACGGAACCATCGTTGCCGGTATCATCGCCGCACAGCAGGATAATGCCATCGGTATTGCCGGAGTCGGCTACCGGATCAAGATCATGCCGATACGAGTTTTGGACAGTCACGGCTCGGGGAATACTATTTTGCTTTCTCAGGCCATCGATTATGCAGTACAGAACGGAGCCGATGTTATCAATTTGAGTTTGGTCGGAGAAGTTGTGGATCCACGCCTCGTTTCGAGTATTCAAAGTGCATTCAGGTCGGGTGTGGCGATCGTAGCAGCCGCAGGTAATCAGCAAACGAGCGGGGTCGATTTGAACGTTACGCCCCGGTACCCGGTCTGCGACGTTGAAGGCGTGAATCGCGTTATCGGTGTTGCAGCAGTTGACGAGAGCAATCGACGTGCATCGTTTTCGAATTACGGATCGAACTGCATCGATATCGCCGCTCCCGGGACCAATATCTACAGTACCGTGTGGCATAAGGATGGCGATCCTGACCTCGCGGAGTATTTTCACGGTGGTTGGAACGGATCGTCGGTCGCTGCACCGATGGTTTCGGCGACACTCGCCATGATGCGGGCGGTCGCGCCGACATTGTCCTTGCCGGAGCTCTACCGGGCTCTGCTGATGACCGCGGTTAACACAAATCCCGCTGGACAGCAGTATAGCGATATTGGCTATGGTGTTTTAAATTCCCGTGCGGCTGTCGATAAGGCCATCGAGCTTTCGCGCGTCAACCCGCTGCGTATCATTATGGCACAGGGTGCCGGCTTCGAACCGCTTATCGTTGTGAAGGATAAAAACGGGTCTCTGGTGTCGCAATTTTACGCGTATACGAAATCCTTCCGGGGCGGTGTTGCGGTTGCGACCGGCGACATCAACGGCGACGGGATACCGGAGATTATAACGGCTCCGCTGAGCCGGGGAGGACCGCATATCCGGGTTTTCGACGTCTTTGGGAGTTTACTGCTCCAGTTCATGGCCTATGACACGGCGTACCGAGGCGGGTTATCGGTGGCAGCTGCCGACATGAACGGAGACGGTGCCGCGGAGATCGTCGTGTCGCCTCTGTCTGGACATCAGCCGCAGGTGCGCGTTTTTGATAGCCGTGGTTCCAAGATCTCCGAGTTTATGGCATATGCAGCTTCGTTTCTAGGCGGCGTTCGCGTAGCAGCAGGCGATGTGAATCATGATCACGCAGGGGAAATCGTGACCGTTCCCGCGACAGGCGGAGGTCCGCATGTGCGGGTGTTCAACTCGTCCGGTGGCTTACTTTCGCAATTTATGGCTTTTGATTCGCGTATGAGGGGCGGGTATTTTGTCGCAATCGGCGGCGGCAGCAGCGATAGGGGAGATCCGATTCTTGTCGTTCCGGAACGTAACGACAACGTCGTGCTGGCAATGTTCGACAGTTCGGGCGCCGAGTCAAATCGTTTTCCCCTGTATCCGGAAATCGACGACGTCGAGGAAGCCAGCATGATAAACTCGGGAGATTTTACCGGAGACGGCCAGAAGGATATTATGATGCATCAGCTGTCCCACGGAGCGGACATCACGATATTCGACATTTTCGGCCGGGTTATCGATCACGTCAGTTTTAACGGCACCAATCCCGACTTCAAGACAATCCGCTTTTCGTTCGCCTTTACCCGTTGAGAGCGATCGACGCATGAAAATTATAAAAAATAAACATGTACGACAGTTTGTGAAGTACGGAATCGTGGGCGTCATGAACACGATGATCGATTTTTCCGTGTATTATTTTTTTACACGGTATGCGGGGTTTCACTTTTTGGCGGCAAATTTTTGCTCGTGGGTCACGGCAGTTATGGTCAGTTTTCTCGCAAACAAATTCTGGACGTTCCGCTCGTACGATACGGCCGTTCTTGCACGGCAATCCGCACGGTTCATTATTGTCGCTATTATATCGCTTGTTGTTTCACAATCGCTGCTCTACACCTTCGTACGCATTGTTGGCATTCGTGACCTCATCGCAAAGGTGCTGACCATCGGCATTGTCGTATTTTGGAATTTTTTCATGAACAAATTTTGGACCTTTCGACAAACCCATGAAGATTGAGATTAGCGTCGTCATCCCTGCATATAACGAGGAGCGGGACATCACGGCTACGGTACAAGACGTACATCAGTATTGCCGTGAGCGTTTTCGCTCATACGAAATCATTGTCGTCGACGACGGGTCGTCCGATCGTACCGCCTCGGCTGCGTCGGCCGTCCCAGACACGACGGTGGTCCGCTATCAGCCGAATCGGGGGAAAGGTCATGCGGTAAAGACGGGTGTGCTCACGAGTCGCGGAGAATTGGTGCTTTTTATGGATGCCGACAATTCCACGAATATACGCGAGCTCGAGCACTTCATCCCGGAGCTCGAGGGTCATGATATCGTCATCGGTTCGCGCGCTCTTGCCGATTCGAAGATAACCGTTCATCAGAACCCCATCAAACGGAAATTAGGACGGCTCGGTAACGTCGTTATTCGCATGTTTTTAGGTTTACCGTTCCGGGACACGCAATGCGGATACAAACTTTTTCGCAGATCCGCAATCGATATTTTCCAAAAACAGCGCCTCGAACGCTGGGGATTCGATTTTGAGGTGCTATTTCTTGCGCACAAGAAGGGCTACCGGATCTACGAATCGGCGGTAACGTGGACGAATAACTTCGATTCGAAGGTAACGGCGGCTTCCTATCTTGCCGTGCTCATTGAACTTGTCAAAATTCGCTGGTGGTATCTCCTTGGCAAATATTGACGCCTGCTTTACTATTACGTTACGGACATGACGGTAGTGATACCCATTCAAAAGAAGAACATACTCGTTTTGGGCGGGGCAGGTTTTATCGGCTCCCATTTATGCGAGCTGTTGCTTCGCAGAGGCGATAATGTCATATGTCTCGATAATTTCATCACATCGGATGTCGAGAACATCAAGATGATGCTTGAGTTTCCGAATTTCGAGTTTATCCGGCATGATATTACGACCGACATGGATTTCGGGAAGGAACCTGGTTTGAGAAAATTCAAGGTTCATATCAACGGTGTGCAGGAAATCTATAATTTGGCATGCCCCACGTCGCCGTCCGATTACACCAGCTTGCCGATCGAAACGGCACTTGCGAATTCGCAAGGCGTGCGGATCTCTCTCGAGCTTGCCAAAAAGTACAAGGCACGATATCTTTTGACGTCTTCATCGGCCGTCTACGGTCCTGCACCTGAAGACACGAACATCATCAGTGAAAATTATCTGGGACGTGTCAATTTCATTGGACCGCGCGCATGCTATAACGAAGGGAAGCGTTTTGCCGAGATGCTCACTTCGACCTATCGTGAGTATTTCAAGCTTGACGTTCGCACCGCTCGCGTATTTACAACCTATGGACCACGGATGATGAAAAATAGCGGGCGGATCATTCCGGACATAATAAATAACGCTCTGATGAATCAGGAGGTCGTCGTGCCCGGTGATGCGAGCACCGGTTCTTCGCTCTGCTTTGTTAAGGATACCGTCGAGGGGCTGCTTGCGCTCATGCACTCGGAAATTGATCATCCCGTGAATATTGGCAATGATAATTTTTATACCTATCACGACATTACGGAAAAGGTGCGTTCCATGGTGAGCTCGACTTCCACGGTACGGTACGGTGAGAGCTTGCCGTTTTCCCATCATCAGGCTGTTCCTGACATTACGCTCGCAAAAGAAAAATTGAATTGGTTCCCTCTCGTCAACATCGACGAAGGACTCAAACAAACAATTGCATTCGCCAGATCAAACTATATCGGCAAGATCGATATGCGCCGATATCGCGCACAAGAGTAATTCATCCGCTGCGTATGCGCGTTCTCATCGCGGCCGGCATTTACCCACCGGACATCGGAGGACCTGCGACATATGCATCGCAGCTGGCGGATTTTTTGTCCCTTCGCGGGCATACGGTTACCGTCGTATGCTATAGCGACGCAGGAGGCCGTGAGATTCAGGGTAGCTGCATCGTGCTCCGAATAGCACGGCGCGGGGGTCCTCTCGCGATCTATGTGAGGTATGCAAAAGAGATGCTTCGGGAAGCTGGACGGCACGATATACTGTACGCGCAGGGTCCTGTTGCAGGCGGCCTGCAGTCACTTTTAGCAGGGTTCTTATTCCGTAAGAAAGTAGTCGTGAAGGTAACCGGTGATTATGCCTGGGAGCGGGCTGCCGGCGGGTATGCG
>Ga0154967_101_pt2 | contig 14050 bp, 15 predicted proteins | sample RifCSPhighO2_01_FD_105935 | JGI IMG/M metagenome (GOLD analysis project Ga0154967, IMG submission 105935) | Candidatus Komeilibacteria bacterium RIFCSPHIGHO2_01_FULL_52_14
GCTTGAGGATGGGCACAGCGGAGACGCGCCGACAATGAATCGCATGGAAGCTGCGGTTCAGTCGACCGGGACTGTACCGGTCGACGGTTCGTCAGCCGCACCGGCGAGCGAAATCCAGCGCTCATCATCGTGGATCGTTTTTATGATTGTGGGCGTTGTGTGCATTGCGCTTGCCGATTATGCGCTTACTCTTGCAGGGCAGGCCCGCTTTTGGAATCCGAGAAACGTGTATCTATTTTCCTTGTTCATTCGCTGGATATTGCTTGTCGGTGCGCTCTATCTCTTGCAGCAGCGCCTGGAGAGAAGCGAAACGACGGATCAGACCGTCAGAACGGTAATCATCCTAACCGGCTTTTTGTCAGGACTTGTCGTCGCGATCTTTCGTTTTGTCGCCGGCCCGGCCTTTTGGTCATTCGTCAATCTTGCGGTTGAACCGCTGGATTCGGCGCTGCTGGGTTTTTTCGCCGTGTTTATTATGTTCCGTTTCAAACGGAGTTTACCATTAACAAAAAACGTATGAATAATAAAGAAAGGGTCGTATCAGCGCCGGAACAGGAGCGCTATACCGCCGCGTTAAGCTATGTGTGGATCCTGTGTTTGTATCCGCTGCTCTTCAAAAAAAATTCCGCATTCATTCAGTTTCACGCAAAACAAGGCTTGGCACTGTTCATTCTTGAGATCATCAGTTTCCTGTTCCTCGTCTTTGCGCCGCTCGTTATCATCATCTGCGTGATCCTCTCGATCTTGGGCGTTAAAGCAGCCATTGCCGGCCGCTACTGGAAGCTTCCTGTTATTGGCGACTGGGTTAAGAAGCTCGGTATCTAAGCTCATACAGCATGGATCGAAAACAAAGATATATTCTTTGGTTCAAGGAAACGGGTATTAAGGATATACCGCTTGTCGGCGGGAAGAATGCTTCTTTAGGTGAGATGTTTCAGCATCTTATCAAGAAAGGCGTTGCGATCCCGAACGGTTTTTCCGTCACGGCACATGCGTATCAGTATTTCCTTCGCGAAACAGGATTGCGCAGTAAGATTAAGGTCATTCTATCCGGCCTCAATACCGGTAGTATTAAAAACTTGCAGGAACGCGGGCACCGTGTTCGGCAGGAAATTCTGAAGGCGAAGTTTCCCAAGGACCTTGAGGACGAGATTGTCGCTGCGTATCGCGAGCTCTGTACGGTATACGAAACGCATGACGTCGACGTCGCTGTCCGCTCGTCGGCGACCGCCGAAGATCTTCCCGATGCGTCGTTCGCGGGACAGCAGGAAAGTTATCTCAACATTCGAGGCGACTATGCGCTCCTCGACGCGTGTAAGAAATGCGTGGCGTCACTGTTCACCGACCGGGCGATTTCGTATCGGACCGATAAGGGCTTCAATCATTTTGATGTGGCGCTGTCGATGAGCGTTCAAAAGATGGTCCGCTCCGATCGTGCCGCCTCCGGCGTGATGTTTTCAATCGATACCGAATCGGGATTCCGGGACGTCGTGCTGATTAACGCCTCCTACGGGCTCGGCGAGTATATCGTGAAGGGAGAAGTGAATCCCGATGAATACTATGTTTTTAAACCGTTGCTGAAAGGATCGTACAAACCGATTATCGGGAAAACCTTGGGATCCAAGGAACGTAAGCTCATCTATGCGGAGGGAGGGAACAAACCGACAAAGGACCGGACCGTATCCGAGCATGACCGGAGGCGATTTGCCATCACGGATGAGGAAGCGATGCAGCTTGCCCGTTGGGCGGTACTCATCGAGCGGCATTACAAGAAACCCATGGATATGGAATGGGCAAAAGACGGCGTGTCCGGCAAGCTTTTTATCGTGCAGGCGCGGCCCGAAACGGTCGTGTCCCGTCGTGACGTAACGGTGCTCGAGGAATACAAACTGGGACAGCGCGGCAAGGTTCTTGCCGAAGGCGCCGCAGTCGGCGCAAAGATCGGTTCCGGCAGCGCGAATATTATCGAGCACATATCCGAGATAGGGAAATTCAAACAGGGTGAAGTACTGGTGACGGAAATGACGGATCCCGACTGGGAGCCGATCATGAAAAAAGCGGCGGCAATCGTTACGAACGAAGGCGGCAGGACGTGTCATGCGGCCATCGTTTCGCGGGAGCTCGGCATACCCTGCATCGTCGGCACCGGCACCGGAACGCACGCGGTCAAGCGCGGCGAGAAAGTTACGGTGAGTTGCGCCGAAGGCGCAACGGGGTTCGTGTATCGAGGACAGCTGAAGTTTTCCGTCAAAAAGACGGATCTCAAGGACTTTAAACTGCCGAAAAAAGTTAAGATCATGATGAATGTGGGCGATCCGTCTAGTGCGTTCGCCGACAGCTTCATTCCCAACGAGGGCGTCGGCCTGGCGCGTGAGGAGCTCATTATCAACAACAGCATCAAGATCCATCCGCTTGCGCTCGTACATTTTACTACACTCAAGGATCACCACGCGAAACGGCAGATCGACGAACTAACGGCGGGATATGCGGACAAAGAAGAATATTATATCGATAAGCTGAGTCAGGGCATGGCCCGGATCGCAGCTGCGTTTTATCCGAAAGACGTTATTATGCGGCTCGCTGATTTCAGATCGAACGAGTATTCGGAGCTTATCGGCGGCCGGCAGTTCGAGCCCGTTACGGAACGGAACCCCATGATCGGCTGGCGCGGTGCGTCCCGGTATTATGCCAAGGAATATCTGCCGGCATTTCTCATGGAGCTGAAAGCCATCAAGCGGGTTCGCGACACGATGGGGCTAAAGAATCTGAAGGTCATGGTGCCGTTCTGCAGAACCGTTGCCGAAGGCGAACAGGTTTTGGGGCTCATGGGAAAGCACGGCCTCAAGCGCGGTGTCGGCGGCCTTGAGGTGTATGTCATGTGCGAGATACCGTCGAACGTTATTTTGGCGGAGGAGTTTGCGAAGATCTTTGACGGCTTTTCGATCGGCTCCAACGATCTGACGCAATTAACGCTCGGCGTTGATCGCGATTCGGAGCTCGTGAGCCACATCTACGATGAGAATAATGACGCGGTGAAGCGTCTGATATCGCAGGTCATCGCAACGGCAAAGAAAAAAAAGAGGAAGATAGGCATTTGCGGCCAGGCGCCATCTGATTTTCCGGAATTCGCAAAGTTTTTGGTGAGAGAAGGAATCGATTCCATTTCGCTGAACCCGGATACGGTGGTCAAGACCTCGGTTGCAATTAATAAAATGTCAGGCGCGTCGACTTGATTTTAATTTCAAACGTATGCGAGAGCGGCCCCAGCCAGAACCCGAAGCAGTACAGCCACAAAATACGATTGATAAATATCAGTCCGAGCAATTCAGAGTGGGTGAAATTGTGGTAATGATCGGTGTCTCATCCTTATATCGGATAGAAAAAATGCTCCCTGATCAGAACGCGGCTGAGCTGCACGAGCTTGGCGAGGATGGGGCACCAACCGGTATGCGCGTTGTTGCCGATATTGAAACGATCACGCGCCAGTTCGCCTAAATTTTTAAAAAAAGAACACCCCGGCTCGTCAGAGTCGGGGTGCGGTGTTTCTAAGGGATCACGGAATGCTTATTCGCGAGGTCCGATTGCCTCCTCAATCTCCCTCTCGACATGATACCGCGCCTTGCGGTAGTCCCGGGAATTAAACTCTATCTCCAAGAGCTCCTTCACGAGGCGCTCCAGCTGCCCCTGCTTTTCGACAGGAGCAAGGGTGACACGGGATGCCAGTGTCTCGTGCGCCAGCTTCTTCGCGCGATCCTGCAGTATGGTCCTGAGCTGCGCTTCGGCAGCGTCGAAGCCGTTGTACCGGACGAATGCGGCGGTCTCTTCCTTCACACCGAGACGTTCGGCATCCGCCAAGAGCACCGTCATGCGCCAAATGCAGTGTTCGGCATCCTCGATCTTGCCTTTCTTCAGCAGGTCCTCGATCAGGTACGTGCATTGCGCCGAACGCGCGCGTGAGTACAGCTCCTCGATCCGCCGAAGATTCCGTTTGGCATCATCGTCCGCCTTGTTAATCAGCAGGAACGCTTCGCCGGCCTTGTGCTCGGCAACCAGCCGTTCGATGGTGCGCCGGATGAGCGGCGTCTTCTGACGGGCGATCTCAAGAGCTCTGTTCTCGAAGTGCGTTTGCTGTGCGGCGGTGAGTGCCTCCCTGACACTGGCCAGCGCCGTTTGGGGCGGCTGCCAGTAGATGCGCCAGAGTGCCTGGAACAGGATCTTGGTTCGCCGAGCCGCAGGTATGTCCGCAACGGCGTATACACCGGTCACGCAGATGGTGGCAACGAAGAAGGCGTCAAACGCCCATATCGTAAAGATCAGAAACCGCGCGATCTCGACGGGCCACGGAAAACGGATGTGCATGATCAGAAGATACACATGCAGGGCCAGGAACACGTTCAGGAGCAGCCGGAAGCGGAACTGGTTCAAGGGCGTGCTCTTTGAGCCCATGCCCTTATAGAACTTCTTCAACGTCTGTACCGGATCGATGTAGTTGAAGGTTTTGCGCATGACCGCATCCTCCTCCGCATTTCTGGGTTTAATAACAATGTGCGAATCGAAGAGCGTACGCTATTTGTTTTGAAGCGTCAAGCTGGGATCGGCAGAACCGGCTTATTGTATTTGATCCGAGAGGATGTCCCCGTCTTTGAGTGAGATCACGCGGTGCGTTTTTTAGCACGGCGAGTTTTTTCTTGCAACGATTTGTTGTATTGAAGAAAATACTTCAGGAACGTCTCGTTATTCGTGAACGCAAGCCGGTTTGCAGGCACGGAATCGGGATGTACCCACTCAAGCCCGACAACATCGTCTGCCGGGGAAGGCGTACCGTCCGTTATCCGGGCTATAACGCCGATGTTCAGCGTATGGTCCCCGTCTTTGCCGTACCGATCCATCACAAAAGCCAGGTGATCCAGAATCTCGATTGACACTCCGAGCTCCTCTTTGATTTCTCTTTGTGCACCGTCATGAGGATGTTCGCCTTCCTGCAAAAAACCGCCGGGCAGGTCGAGTTTCCCTTTATCCGGTTCCTTCGCCCTGACACCCATCAGTAACCGCCCCTGCGCATCGGCGATCAGTACGGTGACGCACGGTTTTGAATTCTGCCAGAATATGAAACCACACGAGGGGTTCTGGCACATCGGTACCGTTTCCCCGTCGTGTTTTTGGTTCGAGAGACGGTTGCCGCAAACAGGACAAAATGAAAAGCGCATAGGGCTCTGCTATGGACCGATGTATTTAAATCGTGGTACTTCCTTGTCGTTCATGACGACGTTTTCCTGAAACATTTTTAACGGGCGCACCCACAGTGCATTGGAGCCAAAATCCGGCGCGGTGTATAAGGCACGATACACGACGAGAAGTTCCAGCGTTTCGCTGTGGTGTGCAACTCCGATGACTTCGTATGTGTTGCCTTTATAATGTTTGTATTTCCCGAGTTTGGGCTCCAGAGGCATAGTGTATTGCAGGTTCATAAAATTTCAAATAATTTTTCACGTGATGCGTGCCCGGAAACCAAAGTTACTTTGGATTTTGCGACATTAAAATAGTCCGCAAGAGCTTCTGTGATAGCTTCGTTCGCCTTGCCCTCGATAGGACGTTCCTTTACCGCAACAATAAAGTGCTCCTCGTCGATCTTTTCAACGTGCGGTTCTTTGGAGGTGCGTTTATATTTGATGAAGAGTTTCATTTGCTTAGGAAATCCGCCCGCAACGAGAGAATACCGAGTGCCATAAAGAGGAGCGCTTCGAGCCAATTCTGTTTCTGAAGTGCCTCGATCAAGGCAATACCGAAAAAGAGAATGAATACAGTGAGGTTGGTAAATTTGGGGGCTTTCATATTGGATCGCGCTATGATTATTAATGTGCGCCACTCCTGGCGGAGGGTAAGGCTCGCCTGCCGGCAGGTAAAAAATTGTCCTGGCCGTTCGACTCGCTGCGCTCGCTCAGGGCATTCGACTCGTCCTCTTTAACATCGCTGGTCGAAGTTCCGACAATCGTCGGAACGTAGACCATGAGCGAGCCCACGAAGTGGGCGAGTCGAATGGCGGAAAGGATGGGATTCCCCGCCCGTCTGCGCGGGCGGGTCCGCTCACTTGATGAGCGGAGAACCCTCGATGCCTTGGCGTGGAAATAACAGATACCGCTGATGGCGGAGGGTGAGGGATTCGAACCCTCGATACCTTGCGGTATACTTGCTTTCCAAGCAAGCGCACTCGACCACTATGCGAACCCTCCACCATCAGCGGTACTATCTTTAGTTTTACTTTTAAGCTTTCTGCCGCCGTTGGCGGCATCCTCGCAACCGGACGGGCTCGTACCTCACCTCGCCGTTGCGGGACAAGCGTGCGCTTTAGACTCCGTGACGTCCCCGCGAAGCGTGGCGCACGGATCCGCTCACGCTTATGGCGATGAGCGGACGCTCAGCCACCTTTCCAACACGGGCAGGGTCGCTCATTCAGGTTAAACGAGCGCGTCAATTATAATGATGGACATACCTTAAGTCAATTGAAAGGCCATAAAGCGAAGGGGTTGACAGAAACACCCGTTCAGTATACAGTGCCGTGCGTAAGCTCTCTTATCGTAGTTGCCTTGCTAACGTGAGTTAGAAAGCAAAGCGGAGAGAAGATTAGGTCGGCTTACGTTAAGCAAGCATAACGAACGCAATGGCAAAAAGATTATTCGTCGGTAGCTTGTCATTCGGCACAACGAATGACTCCCTCAAAGACGCCTTTGCCCAGGCCGGTACGGTTGTATCGGCACAGGTCATCATCGACAAGATGAATGGCCGGTCCAAGGGCTTTGGTTTCGTCGAGATGGGAACCGATGAGGAAGCGACAGCAGCGATCGACATGTGGAACGGCAAGGACTTGGATGGCCGCTCAATTGTCGTGAACGAAGCGCGCCCGATGGCCGAGCGTCCTCCGCGACCTCGCGGCGGATTCGGTGGCGGACGAGACCGTGGTAGCCGTCAGTACGGCGACCGGTAAGCATCCTCTCGAAAACTTGTTGTAAAACAAGACGCAGCCCCCCACCGTTTGGTGGGGGGCTGCTTTGTATCCGCCGGCCCGGTATTCTCTCGCGGCCTTTTATCAAAACCAAAACCCTGCTATTCTAATGGCATGAATCCCGTTAGAGTTCAATAACATTCGGCGGGGTCCTATAATATATGAAAACTCTAACGGGATGAAACTGGAGTACAAATACGGCCTCTCCATCGGTGTCGGCGTCTCATGCTGGGTGATGGCCGAATTCTTTTTGGGTTTTCACACGACACGGCTGAGCATTGGGGAGTACTCCGGTTACATTGCGATTCTAATTCCCATTATAGTGTTGTGGCGTGCACTTTCTGAAAAAAGACAGGCAAGCGGCTCCCTTTCCTATGGGGCCGCATTTAAGAGCGGTTTGATTATCTCGTTTATCGCCGCGCTGTTCATTAGCGTTTTCTTTGCGCTGTATATTTTTGCGATCAATCCCCGGTGGCTGGATCTTGGTCTGGCGTATGAACGTTCGAAGCTACTGGGTCTCGGCATTACCGAGGAGGAAATTATTCTCCAGACCGATGCGATGGCGGCACTCTATACACCGCAGATACAGATTGCGAGCGCTTTTTTTGGAACCTTGATTCAGGGAATCGGGCTTTCCCTTGCCCTAGCTTTTTTTATCCGCAGACGCACGCGGGTATCCTGAACGTGTATGGCAGTTGACGCATCGCGAAGCATTACGAAGCAGTCGAAAGATTTCAGTCAATGGTATCTGGATGTCATCGCGGCTGCCGATCTGGCCGAGCATTCGGACGTGAAGGGTTCGATGATAATCAAGCCCTACGGATATGCCATCTGGGAACGCATGCAGCGGATATTGGACGACCGCATCAAAGCAACGGGGCACCAGAACGCATACTTCCCGTTGCTCATTCCGGAGAGCTACCTGAAAAAAGAGAAAGAGCACGTGAAGGGATTTTCGCCTGAACTGGCGGTGGTAACGCACGCAGGCGGCGAAAAGCTGGATGAGCCGCTGGTCGTGCGCCCGACCTCGGAAACCATTATCAATGAGGCGTTCAGCCGCTGGATACAGTCATGGCGGGACCTGCCGATGCTTATCAATCAGTGGGCGAACGTTGTCCGCTGGGAGTTGCGCCCGCGCTTGTTTTTGCGCACGACCGAATTCTTGTGGCAGGAGGGACACACGGCGCATGCAACGGAACAGGAAGCCGAGGAAGAAGCGCGCAGGATGCTGGGCGAATACCGGACGTTTGTCGAGAAGACGCTTGCCATACCGGTTGTCGCCGGCGAAAAAACCGAAATGGAACGTTTTGCGGGCGCGGCCCGCACGTATACGATCGAAGCGCTGATGCCCGACGGCAAGGCGCTGCAGATGGGGACATCCCATAATCTCGGGCAGAATTTTGCAAAAGTTTTTGGCGTGAAATATCTGGATAAAAACAATGAAGAGCAGTTTGTGTGGCAGACAAGCTGGGGCGTCTCCACTCGCATGATGGGGGGACTTATCATGGCGCATGGCGATGACGGTGGTCTGATACTGCCTCCGGCAGTCGCCCCGGTACAGGTTGTCGTGGTTACCATCGGAACGAATTCTGCCGAAAAGAAAAAAGTTACGTCCACCATAGCGGAACTGTGCGGAGAGCTTGGAAAGCTCGGCGTGCGATTCACGGTTGACGATCGCGAGAATGAAACTCTCGGCGCCAAGATTTATACGTGGGAGAAAAAGGGCGTTCCGATCCGTATTGAGATCGGGCCGAAGGACGTCGCGGTGAAGAAAGCACAGGTGAAGCGGCGCGATGCCGGCGTAAAGGAACAGCTGCCGCTTGCCGGTCTCGGGAAGAAAGTCGAGGCCTTGCTTGCGGACGTTCAAGTGTCATTATTTGAAAAAGCGAAAGCGCGACTTGAGGGAAAGTCGGTCTTTGCCAAAACGATGGACGCGTTCGAAGCCGCTATCGAGGAAGGAAAGTTTGCATACGTTCCGTGGGCAGGCTCGACGGTCGATGAACTGCGGATCAAGGAAAAAACCAAGGCAACGGTGCGCTGTTTGCCGTTCGAACACGGCTATTCAGGCGGCGCGTGCATCGCAACCGGCAAAAAGACAAACACTATCGCGGTTTTTGGCCGCTCGTATTAAACTGGCTGCATTGCAAAATGTGGCTTGATCCTCCTTCGCATAAAGCTTCGGAGGATCTGTGGTCGCTGAGCGACCTTGACAACCCCTGTATTTGGTGTATCCCTGGTTTGGAAAGTGTTGAAAATAGGGGCTTTTCAAGTTCTTGAGACGTGCTATACTGGAATGGCTTTAAAAATTAACTAATTAATTACCCAATAGTATGGCGAAGATGACAAAGTCACAGATACTGCAGGCGCTGGCCGAAAAGACCGGCCACACCAAGAAGGATATAGCCGCTCTGCTGGATGCCATTGTCGAAATGGCTTACAGCGAGGTCAAGAAGAGTGGCGAATTCGCGTTGGCAGGTATCGGCAAGCTGGTGAAAGTGAACCGCAAGGCGCGCATGGGCAGAAACCCTGCGACCGGCGAGACGATCTCGATCCCGGCGAAGACCGTGGTCAAGTTCCGTGTTGCAAAAGCTGCAAAGGAAGCGGTTCTGTAACTCGACACTCATATCTCCCCCGGCATACGTCGGGGGAGGTTTTTGTTTAAAAAAAGAGCGCCGAGTGTGGGATTGGACCACGGCGCGGCGCTGGTGTTTGGTGCCTGTCAGCCGAAGCGGCTTAAGGCGTAGGCGGGATCGGGTCAGGAAGCAGTGACAACACGCATGTTCGCAGTGGAGCGGACGTCCTTCACGAGATGGTACTGGACCTCGCCCCCGACGGCCATGAAGAAGATGTGGCCGGGGAAGACCCCGAGGCACTTGCTCTCGTGAACCGTGCCGTTGCGGCGCGCCATGGCCTTGGAGGGCACTGCGCCCTCGAGCGGCTTGCCGCGCTGATCCACGCGGAGGGTGACGACGATGTCGCCTTCCTGGGCGTGATGCTTCATCTGCAGCATGGGCACTGGGGTTCCGTTTCTGCGAGCGGACGGTTGTCTCTGACTCGATTGATGCGTCATTCGCTGACTCCCCCTTGTGTACGACATTTATCGCGTACTACGTTGAACAGCTCGGCGCTGTGGGCAGTATGGTATGCTTCCTGAGGAGGCACCCCCTTATTCTGTCCTTCGGCGAAAGGACGGATCAGCAAATCGGCGGGAAGAACAATTTCAAGACGCTACTATATCCCCACATGCCCTATTCGTCAACCCAGCATCACTTTTTCACATGGTAAAAGTGGTGCTGGGTCAACCCCGGTTTTCCACCTTTTTGCGTAAAACCAGTGGCTTTAGTACAATGCTGCCGTAGGGCGCGTGCCCGGTAATACAACCTCGATATGCCTGACATCCGTCAGGCATGCGAAAAGGGCTTACTTGTTGTAATACACGGGCATGGTCAGACGAGGTTATATTTTCAAGCTCAAGATACATCGAGGTTGATATACCGGGTATGACACCCATTGAAGAGATCAAATCAAAACTCGCGATAGATCAAGTTATTGGCGAGTACGTCACGCTCAAGCAGGCAGGGACGAACTTTAAAGGACTGTGCCCGTTTCATCAGGAAAAGACACCTTCTTTTATGGTATCGCCGGAAAAACAGATCTGGCACTGCTTTGGCTGCAACGAAGGTGGGGATGTTATCTCGTTCATTCAGAAGTACGAGGGTCTTGATTTTAAGGGTGCCACAGAATTATTGGCGCAGAAAGCAGGAGTCGTTTTTAAGGGATTCGCCGCACCGGATCAGGGCAAGAAGCGCGTGTTGCACGAGATCCACGAACACGCCCAAAGCTATTATGAAAAAATTCTCCACGCAGCGGACGACGCTTCCACAAAGACGCTTGCCTATCTTGCTTCCCGCGGGTTGACGGATCAGACGATACGCGAATGGGGACTGGGACTTGCCCCCGATTCGTGGGACGCCCTGATCGTGCATCTGCGTTCCAAAAAATTTTCCGAAGCGGATATCATCGCGTCGGGCCTGGCAATTGCACGGGACGGAAAAGTGTACGACCGGTTCCGCAGACGGCTTCTCTTCCCGATCTGCGACGTGCAGGGCAAGGTTGTCGCGTTTACGGCCCGCACGTTGCAGTACATCGTGTACCAGGACGAGGACATTGCCGGTAAGTATGTGAACAGCCCGCAGACGCCGGTCTATAACAAGAGCCAGATCCTGTACGGCTTCGATAAAGCAAAACATGACATCAAGCGATTGAATTACGCGATCATTGTGGAGGGCAACATGGACGCAATCATGTCGCAGCAAGCCGGGATCAAGAACGTCGTCGCCGTATCGGGCACCGCGCTGACACTCGATCAGCTGAAGCTTCTCGGCCGTTACACCAAGAACATTATTCTTTCGTTCGATGCCGATACCGCCGGGTCTCAGGCGGTATTCCGTGGTATCGGGCTTGCCTGGCAGCAGGATATGAACGTTAAGGTGATTATTTTGGAGGGTAGCAAAGATCCGGCGGAAATCATTCAAAAAGATTCCGAGCTCTGGAAACAGGCGATCAAGACATCGATCGGTGTCGTGGATTTTTACATCGACGCCGTCTGTGCCCGGGTTGATTTGTCCCGCGCAGACCATAAAAAGCAGGCGGTACAAAAGATCATGGCGATTATCAGTCAATTGCGGTCCCGTGTTGAACAGGAGCATTATATTACGATATTGTCCCGGCGTCTCGGTGTCAGTACCGAGACGCTGTGGGCGCTTGTCGCAAACCCGCAGCGGGTAGATGTCGCGGAGGAGATAGCGAAAGCGGAGCATGCAAGCCCGATGGTGGTCAGCCAGCATTTACTCGCGTTCATTACCGCGCACCCGCAGCACTGTACGTTCGTCTTCGATCAGATTGAGCCGGAAATGCTATCCGGCGAGCTGCAGGATCTTTACAAAAAGATAATAGTATCGTACACTAAGGGACAATCATATAACCCTCGTGCCTTTGCTTCCGAACTAAGTGCAGTCGAACTCTCGCTATGGAGCGAGCTTGTTTTTTTAGCAGAACGACTGTACGAGAGTTTGCTGTTGCAGGACCAAGAGCGCGAGCGCGCGTACCTCACGAGACGTATCAGGCAGATGTTTCTGTCGCAGCGCCTGAAGGAACTCACGGAAGCGATTCGCAGCGCAGAGAGGATCGGAGATGCTGCGCTTGTCGACTCGCTGCTGCGGCAACACCAGGAAGTATCCGCGCGCCGGTCGCTGTAAGCATGGTATGAAAACAAAATATTGATCTGATGAAAAAAAGAACATCAAAACGTGCGGTAACGAAAAAGCCCGCCGCGCGAAAATCAAAGGACTCATCGGCCCGTCCTCGGGTTCTTGACGCCGACTCCGTAGCCCGTCTGCTCGATAAAGGAATGTCGCGTAGTTTTGTTACCGAAAACGAGCTGGCGCGCGTTTTTGTGAATGTTGAGGACAATGTTGAATCATTTGAGGATTTTCTTGATGAGCTGGAAACGGCAGGGGTGCAGGTGATAGCTATTGATGGAACGATTTTGGATCTGAGCGACGAGGATAAGACCGGCAAGCTTTTGAAAGATGCCGGCATTGCTCGCGATAAGAAACGCATGGATCTTTCGGATATCTCCGCCGATTCGATACAAATGTATTTGCGCGAGATCGGCAAGGTACCGCTCTTGAGACAGGAGGAAGAAATCATGTACGCGAAACTGAAGGAACGGGGCGATGTTGAAGCGCGGAAGAAACTCGTTGAGGCAAACCTGCGGCTGGTCGTGAGCATTGCAAAAAAATTCACCGGTCGCTCACTCACGTTACTCGATCTGATACAAGAGGGGAATATCGGCCTGTTCCGCGCCGTTGATAAATTTGATTACCGCAAGGGGTATAAGTTTTCAACGTATGCGACGTGGTGGATCCGCCAGGCGATTACCCGCGCGCTTGCCGATCAGTCGCGCACGATCCGGATTCCGGTGCATATGGTTGAGACCATCAACCGATTTCAGCAGGTTGAGCGCAGATTAATTCAGGATTTGGGGCGCGAGCCGTTACCCGAGGAAATCGCAGCGGAAATGGGTGAAGATCTTGACAAAATCCGCCATATCATTAAGATTTCACAAGAAACGGTTTCGCTCGAAACGTCTGTCGGCGAAGACGATGAGGATTCGACTCTCGGTGATTTCATTGAAGACGAGAGAACCATCACGCCAGATCGCGTCGCATCGCTGCAACTGCTCAAGGATCATGTGATGAACATCATCAAGGACTTGACGCCTCGCGAACAGAAAATACTTTCCATGCGATTCGGTTTAACCGACGGCGTCGCGCATACCCTGGAAGAAGTCGGACAGGAGTTCGGCGTTACCAGGGAACGCATCCGTCAGATCGAGGCCAAGGCGCTGGAGCGTATCCAGCAGCACGGCGACATGGGAAAGCTGAAGGACTATTAGTCCTCGACATCTGAGAGAGCTCTTATGTTGGGGCTTTGCATGACAAGCACCGCGGGCTTGTCGTTCGAAGCTCTGGCACAAGTCAGAGCGAATACCGACGCGGGGTACCCGCCCGCAACGCCTCGCAAGCTCGGCTTGCGTGGCGGGCGGGGAGCAGCCATTAAGAAAAGCGATATATGTATTATACGTATGTACTTTTAAGCTTAAAAGATCAGCGAATGTATATTGGTTTTTCGGAAGATTTGCAGAAGCGTTTGGAGGAACACCACTCTGGAAGGGTTGCTGCTACAAGGTTGCGAAGGCCGTTACAGCTCATTTACTACGAAGCGGGCTTCTCACAAGAAAAAGCTATACAAAGAGAAAAATATTTTAAAACGGGTTTCGGTAGACGGTTCTTAAAAGAAAGAATATAATCAGTTCACGTGCGACGCGGGGTAGAGCAGCCTGGTAGCTCGTGTGGCTCATAACCACAAGGTCGCGGGTTCAAATCCCGCCCCCGCTACCACTCGACTCGCTTCGAATTACATTCGAAGCTCGCTCGCCGTTCAAGGTCCTGAGGGCCTTTCAGGCCCGAATGGGCGGTTTCATCC
>Ga0154967_104_pt1 | contig 13739 bp, 14 predicted proteins | sample RifCSPhighO2_01_FD_105935 | JGI IMG/M metagenome (GOLD analysis project Ga0154967, IMG submission 105935) | Candidatus Komeilibacteria bacterium RIFCSPHIGHO2_01_FULL_52_14
AATCTGCAATTATCAGACATGCGACTACGTCCCGCCGGGCAAAACATTTGAGGAGGTGTGCGGCGTTGACTTCAGTCGCGGCTGGCATGCATCGAAAGTTGAGATATCGCAGCCGTACCGCGATGCCGCGAAGCTTTTCTTTATTGCGAACACCAGGGATGCGCAGGACGAGTTACTGATTGACCGGCGTGCATCAACCATCAGATACCGCGCGCAGGAAGGGAATCACCTTCAGACGACCGAAGCGACTCCGATTGATACTCACGGGGTAACGCTCCTCGTGAATAAAATGATTTTGTATAATTTTCTGGACATGCAGAAATTCATCCCGTCTTTTTCTCCGACAACCACACCGATGTTCGCGGTCACCATGGTGTCAAAAGGAGCGGACAGCACGAGCACCTCGACGGTGCGCTGCGCCGAGAGATCGTGTACACGAAATTTTACCGATATACAAAGCGACTTTCTCCGGCTCTGGGGCAAACCCCTCATCGGCATCGGAGTTTCAACGGCCGCGAATTGAGACAATCGACTCTACGATACCATCCAAGGCAGTAAAACAGGGTGTATTGCCGAACTGCAAACGGCCGGCGGCACGTTCAAAAGCCGACGCTCGCCGTAGAAGTTCATCGATCTGCTGATTGGTGACACGCACAGACATCATTCCCAAATTTCGCTCATGAAGCAACAGAGCGTTCAGCTGCTGCTCGTAGTGGTTGCCCACCGGTACCGACAGGACAGGCTTTTTAAAATACAACGCCTCGGTGATAACGTTAAATCCGCCGTTGGTAATAACGGCCCGGGACGAAGCAAGGTCATTGATAAAGGTCTCCTCATCAAACGGTTTCACGGTAATGTGATCGCTAACGATTCGAACCGGACTGTTATATACGATGAATTTTTCCGAACGGCGTTGCAAAACCGGCATAAGCTCTTGATTGCTGCCGGATGTCTGATACACGAGAATATGGGGACCGCGAGTCGGCCTTGTGCTCAATATCCGGCTGCGCAGGAGCGGCGGCACCAAAAAAACTTTTCCTGCAGGCGTTTTGGATCGCATTTTTGGCTCGGGATCGAACGTCGTAATGAACCAATACCGTGCGCGAGGTACCATGAACGATGCCACCGCGAGATTGATCCTAAAATTAAAGCCCTCTTTCGCGGGAACGCGTAGCGATGCGAATCGCAAATATTGGATATTATCAATACTGATAAGAGGAACCTTCCGCTTCCGCGCTATCAGATAACCGCGAAAATCGAAATCGGAAATCACCGCATCAATCGGCTCGTCCTTGAGATCTCGCGACAGCTCCCCGATCTCTCGAGTGATCGCGCCCGCATTTTTAAACATTGCGGCAGCGGTTCGTGCGCGCCTCACGGAATTATCACGGTAGACCATATGCAGCCCCTGAACGGCGTGCACGTGACCGAACCTCTCGCGAAGAAACTGCAGCGGCCGCTCGCCCGAGCTGACAATAATAATCCGATGCCCGGCGGCGCGTAAGTGTTCGATCACGACGGAACTACGGGACGCATGCCCCATTCCTTCTCCATTGATCGTGTAGACGATGGTCATTGCGCTCGAGCCGGAATTTTACCCATGTAACACGTATTGCCGCGCTGATACTGACATTGATGGCTTCGGCATACGACTGCATTCGCCGTACCGTTGATCGTCATGACGTCATCGCTTTTGCAGCCCGCCGTGCAATCGGCGGCGGCACCGCCGGCTGTCTCAAAATATACCAAACTCACCGGTCCTTCATAGCACGATACGACGCAGTCCGAATCCCGTTCGCAATATTTCGATTCCGAAAAATAATCAGCTCCGGCAACACGCATGCAGCGATCCGTCAGACAGAGACAGGCCTCCGATTTGGTGAGATTCGGAATTCCGCAGGAGCCGGCGCAGTCATCATCGGTACTACAGGATTTCGTCGTTGCCTGAATAAAAATGTCGCCGGCCACTTTCTTTTGAACAATGATAACAACCCGCTGCCAAACGTATAGGTAGACCAGGAACATCCCTGCGAGCGTCAACAGAAAAAAACCGACAAAATACAGCCACTTCACCAATATAGGTTGTTTTTTCGTTTTTAAATCCATGACAGTTAGTATAGCAAAAAATAACAGGTATCCGATAACGATTAACTATTGACAATGATACGTGTGGAGCGGGATACGAGAATCGCCAGCTCGTCTTCGCGAGCTGGTCCGTGCACTCCGCAGAGCGGAGATGTCACGGAAACTCTACCAGCCATTCGGTACATATGGAGCGGGCCGGCCAGTTCGCTACTGAGCACTTTCAAAAAAACGTCTCATCTCTTTCCTTCCACTTTTTCCTTTCCACCATCGCTCTCGTTCCTTTGCTTCACTCATAATGCCAAACTCTTCGTAATGGAGCAATATAAATGGGGATCGATGAGATGTTGAACGTACTCTACTGGTATTATGACTCTTCAGACGGTTCTCAAGGTTATGTGTATACCCGACGTACGTTCTACCATCCCTTAAACTTTTGATAATATAGACGTAGTACATATGCACGTCATCAGGCGAACTGGCCGAGCCTCGCTCCAAGCATTTGCGCATATGATGAGGTTTAAAAAACTCCTTCATAGATGCGCAAATGCTTGGAGCGGGTAACGGGACTCGAACCCGTCTCTCAACCTTGGGAAGGTCGCATAATACCCCTATACTATACCCGCAACACCTATACCGAATGCGCTTGGGAAGCTAGCACCGCGCCCGCCTCGCTGACGCAAGGCAGTCTGGCGGGTACTACCACTGTACTAATCCCGCATATCTAATCGCGCGGTCGCATCTGTCCTCCTTTGTCGCAACGAAGAACGACTACCCCTATATTTACCCCGTAGCTCCCGCACTGCGGGATGCTGCGGGGCTATACCCGCAGGAATAAATGCCTTCCCTATCTTAACGGAAGCATGCCGAATTGCCAACGGGCGTAATCCGTTATACTATAGATATAAATAGCTTAACAATAATTGTATGCCGCTAAAAGACCCATTATCAAGCATTAACCCCCAGACCGTTGGATATGGAAAGTCCGGTCATGGGGCTTATAAGAAAGACGATCAGTTCAGCCGTGACGAGGGTGTGGAGGACGTAACACGTAAATTCATGGCCCACGCGAATCGGACCCTGGAAACGGCGAATCTATCAAGGGAAAATGTTGAGATCATCATGGGGCATCTAGGTGAAATCGTCGGGAAGAAAGTTGATCGCTATTCCGAATTGAACCGCGATGACAGGGAGCACTTCCGGCATCGTCTTGAGCAAGAACGGCAGCACGGCAAATTAAGCGACGCTGATATCAAGGACGCCTGGAAAATCTGGGACAATTTTAAACGCTGATAACACCCCCATCATCCGCCAATCGGCGGATGATGGGGGTGTTAGTTATTGGAAATTCCACTATACGGCACCTTCGATGCTGCTGACAACAAACGAGGAAATGGCGTACGCAGCGAGAACGATAACAAGACCCACAAGGCCTGCCTTGATCACGGTTCGCCCCTTACCGACTTCGTCAGCATCCCCCCGCGAGACCATCATCTTAAATCCTCCAAAGATGATCGCGACAATGGCAAGGATCCCCAAGAATCCCAAAATAATCCTGATAACATTCTGGATAGTTACCTTGACGTCCTGAGAGCTGAATCCGGCAAAATTCGTCGGAAAGTCGATCGACACTTGTGCATGGGCAGTCGCCGCGTTCAATACGTTGATCGAGGCAAGAGCCATGATGAGAGCCCGCTTTTTCATATAGATTAACCTAAACATAGTTGATACTTGTTATCAGTATAGCATAGACGCACCCACTGAATAAACAAAAGGGGTCCGTCTGGTTGTGAGGATCCCGCACTAACATTGGAGCGGGCAAGGGGAGTCGAACCCCTTTCATCAGCTTGGAAAGCTGAGGTAATACCGTTATACGATGCCCGCACCGGTGTTAGTGCGAAATTACGGCCTCGCGGCGGGATCAGAAAAACTTCGTCGCTATCGCTTCTCGTTTTTGCGGGAGAAAGCTGAGGGCGCGCCCCGTACCATCCCGAGCTTGCCGAGGGATTGGTGCGGAATACTACCATTATACTTGCCCCGTTGCTCCCGCACTGCGGGATGCTACAGGGCGATGCCCGCGCGCAGCGCGAGGCTCGTCTCGGCATCAGGCCGGACGGGGCCCGCGAGCACGCATCACAATACTAAAGCGACACGCCCTTGTCAATCGAAGCAGGCTGCCACAAGTATCGCGTCAGGTCAACGGAATATCCTTTTTCGCCGCGATGCACGGTGATCCCTTCGGCCATAAGCAAATTTGCCTGCTCTTCCGCCGGATGATCAAAATTTTCAATCGAAATCGCTCCGGTACTGCTGATAACGCGGTGCCACGGAACCGAGCTGCCTTCCGGGAGGTGCCGAAGCGCCATTCCCACACCGCGTGCCGCACGCGGGGACGAAACCAGCGCGGCAATTTGCCCGTAGGTTGCAACTGCGCCGCGAGGAATCCTCTGCACTATCTCATAAACGTCTGCATTCCAGTCCCGCATTACTGCTTTTGATAGAGCCCGATAAGCGTATACTGATCGAGTACTTTACCGGAGAGCGTCGAAAGAACGGTGTCCTTCGTTGCTCCGGGCGCCAGCGCAAGAAGATCGGAAATCGCATAGACGCTGAAACGATACCGGTGCGTTCCATAAGGCGGGCACGGTCCCTGATAGCGCGGTTTACCGGAACTGTTATTCCCCTGCACTCCTCCGGCAGGAACGCTGCCTTCGGCGATCTCGGTCGTATCCGGCGGTATATTCCAAACAACCCAATGATCCCATACGCCGGCAGGCGCATCAGGATCGTCCACGACCAGCACGAGCGATTTGGTGCCGACAGGGACTCCTTGTATCGTCAGCGGCGGGTTTATCTCGTCTCCCTGACAGGTATACTTCGCCGGGATAGGTGCCTGTGACGCGAATGCAGTCGATGAGAGTAGTAAGCTGCCCATACTATTTCCGGTTGCCAATGAGTTTGCTATTTGTTCTTGTTGCTTTTTCTGATTTGAACGATACACCAGGAAAGCGCTCATGACAACGAGAACAAGCAGAAGTGCTGCACTGAACATCAGTCGGGAGCGCATACTCCTATCGTAGCACGTGTTGATTGCACACTCCAGAACCAGTACTTGAGTTCACTATTTGAACACTGTATACTAAGAACCTAAACAGGATAACGCCACGAATATGGAACAAACGCAAACAGCGACGCCCAATCAAACGCCAGTCGCGCAACCGCGAACCGGTGGAGCGCAGCATGCAAGAAATTTCTTCCTGTATTTTCTGTCCTTCGTGCTCCTGTACATGGTCGCGGTGAGCATTGGCGGCGTTCTCTTTTACATTATCAATAAGACGCTTCCCCTGGTGGGCAGAATAGCCACCGTGTCGGCCGGTTCGCTCCGGTACCATTTGGCGACGCTCATCATCGGCACGCCGGTCTTCTTGTGGATGTCGTGGAAGGTCAATCGCGATTCCAAAGCGGATGAAGCAATGCGCAACTCGGGACTACGTAAATGGCTTACCTATCTGACACTTGTCGTCGCGGCGCTCGTCACCATCGGCGACCTCATCTTTTTAGTGTACACGCTGTTAGGAGGCGAAACGACGCTCCCGTTCATCCTAAAATCCGCTGTGATACTCGTCATAGCGGGAAACATCTTCTATTATTATCTGTCCGATATCAAATTCTTGCGTTCGGGCTCTTCCGAAGCGCGCCAGTTGCCCCGCCTGTATTTTAACGCAACGGGAGTGCTCGCATTGGTCGTGATCGGTGCAGGGCTCATGTTTATCGAATCGCCGGCAGTGCAACGGCTCCGCGGTCAGGATGTTGCCCGCCTCAATAATCTCCAGGAGGTCGACAGCGGCATCACCTTTTACCTGCAGACCTATGGAAAACTTCCCGCCTCGCTCGACGATATCCAAGTACACGAAGGAGCGACAAAAGATCCGGTAACGGGAGCGCTATTCGAGTATACGGAGATTGATGAAAGCAACTACTCGCTCTGCGCTACGTTCGCAACCTCAAACAAAGAAATTACCGACGGACAAGATTACAGCTACCCGGGTTCGCCGTGGCTGCACGACGCCGGACCTTTCTGTTTTCAGAGAAATCTCACCAACATCCTCAACTCAACGACTCCTGTACCCCTCAAAGTCGTGCCCGGTTCTCGCTCCTAGCGGCGATACTTGAGAATGCACCACAGCGCGCGCATGCCGTCGCGCCAGGTTATCTTTTTGCCTTCTGCGTAGGTCCTGCCCGAGTAGCTGATGGGCACTTCGTAGATCCGCGCGTTCGGATAGTGCGATACCCGTGCCGTTATTTCCGGCTCAAAACCAAAGCGCTGCTCACGAAGTTTTGGAGCGATGTCTTTTATTACCTCCCGGCGGAATACCTTGTAGCAGGTTTCCATGTCGGTCAGGTTCAAATTCGTAAACATGTTCGACAGGAGCGTCAGCATCTTATTTCCGACATAATGCCAAAAATACAGCACGCGATGATTACCTCCCGTCAACCGAGTGCCAAAGACAACATCGGCATGGCCCTCGATGATCGGCTGTAGCAGTTTAAAATACTCTCCCGGGTCGTATTCCAGATCGGCATCCTGGATCATCACCACGTCGCCCCGCGCCGCTTCAAACCCGGCCTTCAGTGCGGCTCCCTTGCCGCGGTTTTCGGGAAACGCAATAAACGAAACGCCATCCTGATCGGCATACTTCTTCATGAGCGCGCCCGTTCCATCGGTACTCCCGTCGTCCACCAGAATAATTTCTTTTTTTATCGGGACCCGCTGAACCCTGCGAACCAACTCTTCAATAGTATTTTTCTCGTTGTATGCCGGTATAATAACGGAGAGCATGAAAGAATCGGGAATCCGGTAGATTCCGATCGCCCGGCATGCTTCGGGCCCAATCGTTCTCTCAAGCAGATCATACTGCTCGCGAGAAAAGGATGTTTTCATCGTAGCGCGTTCGTCTGTCATACCTATACGCGAGCAAGCGTAGCGGAGCGCAGTTCCAAAGTCAAGGTCGCGCAGCGCCCGCAGATCCTCCGAAGCTTCATGCGAAGGAGGATCAAGCGCTTTCGAACAATACCCAATGTGGTACAATAAGGGTAAATTCCATGAACTACAACGGCCGTACCTTCGATCCTATTGAGAGCATGATGCGAGAGCGTCGTGATCCGTTTCAAGATGTTCACTTTCAGCACGTGATCGACGATATCGCGGCTCTTGAAAGCTGGATGAAGAATAAAAAAATCCAAAATAACTGGACGTTAATAGAAAAACTGGCTTTTTTACGAAACGTTGAAGCAACGATCCGTACCGGCACAGCAGTTCGCCGGACACAACTCGCCTGGTTCACTCTGGCAATCGGTACTGTCGCGGCCGGATTCGGCTTTCTCATCGGCATTGCGGCCTAAAGATCGTTTCCGGCCTCACCTATCGCATCCTGCGATAGTAACCACTCATATACCGCATCAATACTTTGAGCGTTGCCAATCCATAGGCAACGCTCCGTTTGAAATTGATCGAGGATTCTGAAAAGCCGTAGAAACAGCGCGCCGGAATTTCGCCGAATTTGAATCCGTGGGCAAAAGCCCAGGCGATCGTCTCGCTATCGAAGACGAAATCGTCGGAAAATTTTTCAAACGGCATCTGACGCAACATGGACACTTTATACAAACGCAAGCCGGAATGCAGCTCATGCATATGCGAATGAAAAACGAGATTTTGGCAGATAGTCAGAAAACGGTTGCTCACGTACCGCCAGAACGGCATCCCGTCTTTCCGCGCGGTTGACATGCGGTTGCCGATAATAAAATCCGCTTCTCCTCTTTCTATCATTCGGATCCCTGTCCCGACATTTGAAGCATCATATTGATTATCGGGGTGCACCATAATAATGACGTCAGGATTCCGCTGCAGCGCTTCGTAGTACAGTGTTTTTTGGTTCGCTCCATAGCCGCCGTTACGTCCATGTTCGAACACCGTTAACCCCAGTGAACGGGCAACGGCAGCTGTCTTGTCTTTGCTCGCATCATCGCACAATAGAATTTCGTCATATACATGCGGCAAACGCTCGACGGTTGCTGCGATCGTCTGTTCAGCATTGTAAGCGGGCATGGTGACAATGATACGGGCCATGTTTCTGACTGTTAGATCATTAGTTTAACCTGGACGAACACCAGGTACAAGTTAAAAAAATAGACAGCAGCAAATAATTTTTTAAATTGTGCCGGTACTTCACCGTCGCGATTCTTCAGGGTTCTTAAAAAAATGAAATATATGAGCGGCAAAAAATCCAGCGCGTACCGATATCCAAGTTGCAAAGCACCCACGCCGTAGTATAAAAATACCGGGAGCGCTGCACACAAAACTCCAAGCCAGAGTAGCTGTTCCGTTCGATCACCGATACTGCGCCAAAAAAGGGACAGCAAGTATGGGGCGGTAAAAATGATCCCAAGGCCCCATCCGGAATTAGTAATATACGGGAATACGAGCGTTGCAGCTGGCGGACGCGTAATGGGTAGCGGTCCTGCAAGGAAAAAGTAATAAAGATTTGCCGGCAGATGAACGAGACCGAACAAACCCATATCCCGCATAGCTTGCAAATCTTCGCCCAAAAACGCCATCCCGTATCCTGTTTCAAAAATAGAATCAAACCGCGCATAATTGTACCAAAAAATCAACACCAAAAAGACAACTACCGGTGCAGCCAACGTGCAAAGTGCCCTTAACATTTTTTTTGGTTCGTATCTATACCGAATTACAGCATCAAGAATGAAAAATATTATTGACAGCACGGCAGTACCCCGGGTAGCCAGTATCACACCGTAGAGAAAACCAATAAGCAGATATCGCTTCGCCGAAGCGTACTCAAGGAGTATCGCCGCAAGCGCTGCTACCACGATAAGATGCGCAACATACGAAGCCCGGGCGAATGAGAGAACACCCAACATTGGAGATGCAAAAGTAAACGCAAACGACAGCCATAAACTGCTATTAACCGACAACTTTTCTGCCCTTGAGAGACGGAAAAACAGATATGCAATACACATAGTCAGCGCAAAGGACAAAAAGTCGGCTCCCCGTCCCGTCTGCAGTAACGCAAAGGGAATATAAAGAAGCGATGGAAAAGGGCCCGGTGCCCAATAGTATTTCGCCGTACGCAAGACATAATCATGAGGGAGCTGCGGCGGCACAACATCAAGTCGGCCCTGAGTAAAACTTACCGCCAAATCATAAAAGGCATCACTGCGTGAAATAAAAAAATAAGCACACAGCAATGCAAGAATTGATGCAAAAAAAAGAAGCAGTAGTATCCCCCGTGAGCCGCGAATAGCGGCGATAGATCTTTCGGCTATGCCCATGACTCGTATATCAATCGCTCGTTAAAATTAAGTATAACACAACCTTATCGGACACTATTATAATTTATATATGCCATAGCTCCCTTTTTGTACGATCGGATCGAGTCCGCTTGTCAGCGACCGGGATCTATCGAGAAACCGCTCAAAGAGCGAGCAATCTCTTTGATCCTCATGACATCGATCCAATAAATTCTCCAGCGGCGTGTAATAGCCGGAATCAATGATGTGCGTTATGCCATCACGCCGCAGCAACGCGCGTATCTCGGCAGGATCCGAGGACATTGCAGTCCGGAGCGCCAGGTAATATGAAACATTATTATCGAACCGATGCCAGTTACTGTCCTTCATTACAAATATATCCGATTGCATCGATATGAACACTGCACCGGGATTCTTCTCGATAATTGCATTCAATGAGTCGGTCAGAAAGTACGGCTGTGCACAACAAAGGCCGGCAATGGAGAGCGGCTTCAGGTTATTCACGAACAACAGCTGATTACCAATGGCATAGCCGTTGGCCAGATTCAGAGACATAATGAGAAACACCAAGACGATGATGTACCGCTGCATAAGTGGATACAGATACCTCCAGAGCAGTACCGCCGCAAGCGCACCGAACGGCTCGAGAAAATCAAGATAGTGACCCAGCAGACGCACCTTCACATACCAGATCGCAAAGGCCACAACTATGAGCGCTCCAAGATGATGCCACTCCTTAAAACAGAGAAGCAGCAGTGCGCCAACTGTCATGAGCGCCAGTATGGGACCAAAGTTGAAACTTTCTGAATTGATTGCCCTGGAAAAAAAATTGCGGGTGTTCTGGACAAAAGTCGAACCGAACCGCAGTTCTGAGTCATAGAAATAGGACTGATCATAGAATTCATCCAATAATTTCCTTTCCGCGTCGCTCTGCGCGACAAAACTATAGAATTTCCCGTCCGTATACGGATAGAACAAAAAACCGGTCGTCATGTAGGTCCTCATGTTCCAAAAAACAACAACAAGCCCGAGCAAGCCGGCAAAAAACACGGCTCGGGTCATCGTGCTGCGCAGCGGTCTCGTATGGTGTTCCGACCGGAACAAAAAGAACATAAGCACAAGACCAGGGGCAAGCGCTAAACTATTGACTTTGATCGATATGGCAAAACCGCTGATAACAGCAGCAAGTAACAATGCATCATTCCGGTCTTTCTGCAGAGCATGCACCAAGAGCAAGAAGCTGACGAGCAGGAAATAGATGTTCATGAGATCGATCTTGGGGTTTATCAAGAGAAAATGGACGCTCTGGGGGACCATCAGAAACAGCCACGCAGACAACCAGACACGATCATCGTGAACGTACCGCCGTGCTATCCCGAGCAGCGGCGGGATGCTCAAAAGAAAAAAATAGAAGCCTAGATAATTGAAAATCGTTTTATCGACAAGCAGAAATGGAATGTAGATATAGCTGAACACAACGACCGAGTTTCCCGGTGGCCAGTACGGAAAATTCACGAACCCGTGATGCATAAGCATGAGGTTCGGCGTGGTGAAATAATAGAGCAAGCTGTCGCCGTTCACCACAAGCGGCCAGCTTGACCCGATAAAGATCAGGGCGCCCATACCGACCAGTGACAGATACCAAAGATTCTCATATGAAATGAGCGGTACTGAATACGTTCGCATGGAGCGTATGCGATCAAAGAGCGAGGACGAAAATTTTTTTAACCCCTTTGTATTAAATGCCGCTGCTGCAATAAGGGGCACCATGAGCCAGGGATATATCGCCGACGCGTACGCCAGCAGCATCACATACAGTGCGATGACAACAAAACCGGTAGCGATGCTGACGGAGAAGGGCGTGGGATCCCATCGGAGGCGAACTAATTTACGCAGCATAAGATCTCCAAGCAAAAACGCCATCAGGGTCATGCCGCCGTACAGGCCAACGACACGAACAATCAAAAATACGGCATTGAAAATCAGAAACGGACTCTGCGTCAGTATGTAGTTCATGCCCCCGTACATTGAGACGCCATAGATGTTAAAGGCGATGCAGAGGGTCACGAATATGATCGGATACAGAACAAAAGGGACGCGTACCCGTATGTCTTTCAGCAAACTGAATAATCCCGCGGTGATGAGAAGCATGAGGAGCAGCGCGCCGATGACCATGCCGTATCCGGGCGTCAAAAGTTTACCGCTGGCCGCGCGGATATAAAAAAAACAATAAGCAACCACCGAACCACCGAGCACCAGAGAGATAATCAGGCGCTTCATTATTGTCTTGTTACCAGCAAATAAGCATTAAAGATGTAGGTCAGTGCCATGAGAACCTCGAATCGTACCGGTATGAGCTTGTCTTGCTTCTGTAGTGTCCGCAAGAGCAGGAAATACACGAGCGGAAAAAAATCCAGTCCATACCGATATCCGAGCTGCGCGGCACCGATGCCATAATACAGCAAAACAGGAATCGCCGTACATGCAATACCGATCCACAGAAAGAGCTCGAGCCGGTCGCCGATGCGCCGCCACAACAAACTCAACAGGTACGGAGCCGTGTAAATAATCCCGACTCCCCACAATGAAAACGTCACGTATGGAAATACAAGCGCCTGCCCAGGAGGACTTGTAACCGGTAACGGCCCGGAAAACAAAAAATAATAAAGGTTGCCGGGTAGATGCCGGATGCCGAAAAGACCCGCATCTCTCATTGCCCCGAGATCAATCCCCGAATAGGCAAGGCCATAACCGGATTCGAGTGGCGAACCAAAGCGTACGACATTGTACCAGGCCAAAAAAAGAACAGAAATAAGAACGGGAATAAGCAAGGATGCGAAAACACGACACATGTCGCGAAAGGAGTGCCGATGTCTCACAGCCGCATCGATCATAAAAAAAATGATAGACAATACGGCTGTGCCGCGAGTCGCCAATAGGCAAGCATATAATAAACCGATGCGGCCATAGCGTCTTTTCCCCAGGTACTCATACAACACCATGACCAGCAAGAGCACGACGATGATACTGCTCATGCCGTTGGGGCTGGGATACACATTGACAAACAGCATCGGCGAAGCAAATATAAATGCGAACGCTACCCAAAATCCATTCTGTACCGTGAAATCCATGCGTCGCGCGAGCTTATACCATGCAAAAAAACAGAGACCTATCAAAAGATAGGTTATGATATGCGTGGCCGCCCATGCAGGCACCGCCAAAAACAATAAATATATGGCCGCGGGAAATGGACCAAAGGGAATATATACTTTGTCCTGATAATAAATAAAATCAATGACAGGATACCCCTGCTGTAGAATCGGGCTCTGAAGATCGAGCCGTCCATGGGAAATACTCTCCGCCAACATGCGGAAAGCGTTGTATTCAAGATTTCCCGAGATTCTGGAAAAAATAAGCAAAACCGCGCTTGCAATTAAAATACCTATGACGCCGTACTGGCGAGTTGCCGTATGTATTTGAGGCCACGTGAACTGCATCTGGATAAACGGGATTAACGAAATCAAAACTGCATTAATGATAGCACACCTGTACTGGCCGGCATCGGGATACGTCTTGATAAGCAGCCGGGAGCCATCTTTCGCCCCGAATCTTTGATGATTGATACTATTACTCGATATAAGTGTATACTATATAATAATATGCTCGACCATACTCAATATAAAAAACAGCAATATCCAAAACACGATGGAACGATTCATTCAGACCTATAAAAACGGGCTTCTTTTAAGCATCACGGTAATTTTTTTAGCCGTATTCGTTTCTTTTTCCCGGGGCAGAGTGGAAAAAAATTTCTTCCTGTTCATTATTCTCAGTTGTATTTTTATTGCAACGTACCCATTTATAAAAAAAATATGGAAAATTCTTTTTTCCGTATCCCGTGACGCGGCTGCCCACATCACGATACAACGCTCCCTACTTTTTACCGTTCTCGGTTTGATGATTCTCTACGGCAGTACGTACGTCTTCTATGCATATTGGGATTCTCTTCCTAAGGCGCCGGCAACCGAAATTCTCATTGGCTTGTCGCTGATATTTTTTAACATAGCCGCAGTAATCGCGGTATATCTATGGCTCACTTTTATAGCATACAATATCGGCTCACGGGTGATTGCGAAATATTTCAAAATTGCTTTCACCGAAGTGGAGCATTTTCTCGTTTCCGTCGGAATGGGTCTGTACGGCATTATTCTGTTTTACTTTTTGCTGACTTCTCTTCGCCTCCTCGTTGTCGGTTTACCGCTTCTGATCGGTTTTACCTGTATCCGTACTTATCAATTGCGGCGACACATCGTTGGATTCTTGGG
>Ga0154967_109_pt1 | contig 13566 bp, 13 predicted proteins | sample RifCSPhighO2_01_FD_105935 | JGI IMG/M metagenome (GOLD analysis project Ga0154967, IMG submission 105935) | Candidatus Komeilibacteria bacterium RIFCSPHIGHO2_01_FULL_52_14
AATTCTGACCGATGACTGCGATGGTAGCTCCGGCTACCGGATTTCCAAAGAAACCGGGCATGCTCGACACGGCAGCTGTTTTCGCTGATCCCATGACGACCTGCAAGGTCGAAGGGCTTTTCTTGAGAAGGTTCGTGAACGACCCGGTTGTCGGCGGCTGGCCAGGGTTGTTTATTGGCGACTGGCCGAGCGGCCATGACCATACCTGAGCCCACACCAAAGCCCTGCCTGCGGCAAACACCAGCATCCCAACCAAAAGAAAGCGTATGACCGCAGTCAGGAATGCTTTGTGGCCTTTGGGTGTTCGCGTCATAGCAGTGTCAGGGAGTAATTCCCGCGAGCGCATACAGCTGCAACAGATCAGCTTCGGTCATGGTCACTTGCGGAGTCACCAATTTTCCGATAATCGTATCCGTATTATTCGAGTTCTCGACATAGGTTTCCGAGCTCACGCCCATGTTCAACGAGCCAAAAACCTTTACGTCTCCGTTGAAGGTAGCCGCCGTCTGCGTACCACACGCATACACGCCGACGCCGCTGGTGGTATTGACCGCTACACCGACTCCGTTACCTGCAAGATACTGATTACCCACAAGTGCAATGGTGCCGACGCCGTACAGACCGTAATCAAGGGATTCTGCCCACACACCGCGAGCGTTGGTATGATTGGCCACCCCCCCGTTTGTCACGTCGGCAAGAATGCCGGGGCCGTTCTGAGAGTAGCCGTACATACCGACCGGTCCTTCTGCCGATGCGTACGCGGCTGCCGCGTCGTTGACTGCAGTCACCGTCACCCCGAACGAGGCCGTACTCCAACCGTACGCTCCGACTCCGGAACCGCCGCCGGTCGCCGTGCCCAGAATAAGGTCAGAAGCTTGGTACCCTGACGTTGAGACATACTGCAACGCCGGCGCAGAGGGGTTATCCAAATACATTCCTTGATTCGCAGTGAGAACATTCTCAACGGTCAACTTCCCAGGGACTGCCCCGCTTTGCGTGTCGTCAATGTTTACTCTTCCCCAAAATTTTCCGGCAACATCAGAAGCGCCGGTGACAAGACCGACGACTCCGGAACCGCTCTCACTGTACCCGTATACTGCAAGGTTCGGTGATCCGTTTTCAGCATATCCGTAGACCCCCAGAGTTGGCGTGAAAGGGAACGGATCTGTTGGAATGTACGACTGTAGAACGCCGCTCTTGCCAATACCTATGACACCGACATTCACCGACCCCCCGTTCGTATACCCAAGCCAGGCAGGATAGGCGCCGTTGTTAAAAAATTCAACCGGGCCGGTAATTGTTTGGCTTGAAAGTTTCAATTTGCTGACAAAATCGCTGAAGTCAAGAGGCGCATCAAGATTCGTGATAGCCGGCGGCGGGCTGCCTGGACCGCGGAAGGTGCTTGCACGGGCGCCGTACAGAGAACCGACAAATAATACGCACATGCCAAAGATCAGAAGTGAAGCTCCGCGGCCTGACAGCCGGGGCCTCTGTGCGAACAGGCCTTGGTGGTGCGGAACCCCGTACCGAAGGCCGTTCATCCACGGGTTTACACCCGTGGCCTTCTGGTGCGCGGGTAAACCCGCTGGTCCAAATTTAAAAATTGTTTTCATGAAATGCATTAATTATGTGGATCCGGGCAGGAAGCACCGCACCAGGTTAACAGCGCCAGCAATTGCGCTTCGGTCATTCCTGTCGCGTTAATATATATCTTCTTACCGCTTGCAATAGATACATCTCCTTCAAACAACCCGGCAAAAGCACTTCCGGTCGCATATAGCGCCGCGCTCGCATCACCCGCGCGTGCAGAACCCGGGGCATCAATCAGACCGTATGCTGCCGGCAAGTTTGAAGCGCTGCCAACCCGGGCCTCGACACCATTGCCTTTTGTCGACAATCCGTATGCGCCGCTCCCGGACCCCGTTACGATATAATAGGCCCAGGCGCCATCACCGCCTTGCGTCGTGCTAATGATGTTGTTCAGGATGTTGACGCCAAAGGTAGCTGTTGAATAGCCGTACACGCCGTAACCCGTGGTGGCCGAGGAATCGCCAAAAAGCGCTGATCTGAGATTTGTCGTTACGCTCGTGCCGTTATTACTGTAGAGTGCGGAAGAGACGGTATAGACGCCGGCGTCGCCATAGCTGGAATAGGAATACGCTTGAGTGCTGTCCGTAGCCAAGGCACCGGCACCCATGGTGATTTTATTCTGCACATGCACGTCGCCCTGACTTGCGTCAGTATCTATTTGTACCTGACCAAAAAACTTGCCCGCAAAACCTGATGCGCTTGCGGTTTCACCGGTAATACCGGTGGAGCTTAATCCTCCATTTGTACGTCCATAGATCCCCGCTCTGCTACCGCTGCTCTGCGCATACCCATAGACAGCGGTTCCGGGATTATTCGGTATCGCCGGCGCAGGGCTCGCAACGCCCGCAACACCGGTAACGCCGACATTATTTTCAAAATCGCCAGCAATGGCGTTTGATAAAGTCGTGGGAGCAAACTTCAGCTGGCTGTCAATCTTATTGGCGACGGCACTGTTCAGTTGTACAAACTCCGACGTATCGCCCGATATGTCATTCAGATCCTGACCATTATCGGGTGCGGGGTTCGCAGGTGGAAGAAAATTTTGCGCCTGGACGATAGCGACGCTGATGGAAAAAACAGCCAGCGCGCCGTAAAAAATCTTTCGAGATCGAGTCGTCCAAAACTTGCTCACATTCATTTCCTAAGATTATGTGTTTATATTGACCGTAAGGGTGTACTTATTATATAATGAATCGGTAGTTTTTCAAAGTGCCGTCATACATGTCTTCTAGCGTAACAAAAACGACCGGGGGTATCATACTGATCGTCGTCCTGATGCTGATCGTCGGGGTGGTTGTCGCCTTATTTAACAGGGCAAGCTCACCAACAGGCCAAACCCCTCAAACAAACACGAATCAGGTTCCTACGGGTGCGGGTGCACCAGTTGCGGCGCCTGTTTTCCCCCCAATGCCTCCTGAAAATGCTGCCGTGTATTCATACACCGGGAACATTACAGCCATTGATGATGCAACGCAGATCATTACGATGCAAACCTCCTTCGGAACGCGGCAGGTCCAAATAACCCAGGATACCGAGATACTGGGCAAGAGCAGAAAAATGAGAGAGAACCTTCTGAATCTTCCTCCGGAAGAAGCAGCGAAAGCAATCAACAAGACAACGCCCTATACTAAGGAGCTGGTCGTCGGCGATATCATTTCGGCGGAGAGCACCACGAACATAAAGGACAAATCGCCGTTCGATGCATCGCGAATCGTAGTATTTTATTTATAGCGGGGTTCTTAACAAGCGGAGGAACGCGTAATTCTTAATTAAAAATAATATGAATACAGCAGTACTTACCATAGTCATCCTCATCGTTCTGCTCGTGCTGTGGGGCATAGCTCTCTTCAACGCACTCATCCGATCAAGGAACCGGGTGCAGGAAGCATATTCGGATATCGACGTGCAGCTCAAGCGCCGGTATGATCTCATTCCGAATCTCGTTGAAACGGTGAAGGGCTATATGCAGCACGAAGCAAAGACGCTGCAAGCCGTTACCGATGCGCGTACGATCGCCATGCAGGCGGAACAGGCGCCGACGCGCGCAAAAGCAGAAGACGTGCTTACGAACACGTTAAAGAGTTTGTTTGCGGTCGCAGAAAATTATCCTGATCTCAAGGCATCGGGAAACTTCTCCAAGCTACAGGACGAGCTTTCCGATACCGAAAACAAAATCCAGGCAGCGCGCCGCTTCTATAACGGGCAGGTTCGTGACTTTAATACCAAGATCCAGGTCTTCCCCGACAGCATCTTCGCGCAAATGCTCGCATTTACCGCGTTTGCCTACTTTGAGGTGAAGAACGAACAGCAACGCGAGAACGTCTCGGTCAAATTCTAGACACTACTGGTACAGCTCATCCGCTCTTAAGCCGGTCAGTGGTGCTGTCTCTTACGGCTTGACCCAGCACCACTTTTGTGCCAGATACCACGCGCTGAGCTGAGTTTATTCCTTTGCTTATAGCCACTTTATGATACTTTCTTGAGTAAAAGTGGTGCTGGGTTGACAAAATGCAAAAGAGTTACTACATTTTGTAATTCCGGAGATCCCAAAAAACCATGTATAACCAAATCGCGAGCAACAAAAGAAAGACAGTCCTCTTGATCGGTATTTTTTTACTGCTGATCATCGGCATCGGCTGGTCGATTGAGGCGTATTTCGATACCGGACCCGGAATTCTTGCGATAGCTTCGATCATTGCCGTTGTTATGTCCCTGGTCAGCTATTTTCAGGGCGACAAAATCGCACTCGCCGTCTCGGGAGCGAAGCAAATCACCGCAACGGACAATCCGTACGTCTATCATCTCGTTGAAAATCTTTGCATTGCCGCGGGACTCCCGATGCCGAAAGTGTATGGTATCCCGGATGGAGCGCTGAATGCGTTCGCTTGCGGGCGCGATCCGCAGCATGCATCAATTGCGGTCACGGACGGGATCGTCAAAGCGCTGGAAAACGAAGAGCTGGAGGGCGTCATCGCGCATGAGCTTTCGCACATACGGAATTATGACGTTCGCCTGGCTACGGTGGTCATTGTCTGCGTAGGGCTCGTTGCGCTTATTGCCGACCTGGCACGCCATAATTTATTCTGGGGCGGCGCCAGACGAAGGAGCTCGAACGACCGCGGGCTTGGCGGCATTCTCGCGCTCGTAGGCATCATTCTCATTATCCTCGCTCCTCTTTTTGCGCAGCTCATCCAGCTCGCTATCTCGCGCAAACGCGAATATCTTGCCGATGCTTCGGGATCCCTGTTAACCCGCTATCCGGAAGGACTTGCTCGAGCGCTTGAAAAAATCGCGGCGAGCGATCAACCGCTTTCACGCGTCAACCGCGCTACGGCACATCTCTTCCTCGCCAGTCCTTATAAAAATGATACAATAAAAACAGCAGGGAACCCTTTTTCGACACACCCCCCTATCGCCGAGCGAATTAAACGATTACGAGCAATGGCATGAACGACAACGTCCTCGACAGATTCACCTCGCACTTCAAAAAAATCCTTATCCAGGCGCAAAATATCGCCTGGCAGGAGGAAAGTTCGGCTATTGAGCCGGTGCATCTTTTTGAGGCCATGCTCCAGCAGCAGGGCTGCATCGGCATTGAGATCATGCAAAAACAGAATGTCTCGCTGAAAAACGTTTCATTTCGCTCCCCCGAACGCCTGAACATCAATCTGCGAACAACGCGAACCATGGACGTCTGGAATCTGCCGCAACCCTCGGGAAGAAGCCAGAGGATCATCGAGATCGCGGTTAAAACGTCGTACGAGTACCGCCACCGCTACGTCGGCAGCGAACATCTGCTGATGGGCATTGTCCGCGTTCCCGACCCGAAGATCCGCACGATCTTCACGAACCACCAGGTCAATACGGTATCACTCATCGAGCAGCTCGAGGTGGTGCTGCGCGGCACGTCACGCTTCAATAACATGAAGCCGGAGTCCCCCGACAAACACGAACACGATCACGACATCGACGCGCTCATGGACGAAGAGCAATCGGCCTCAACGCTGGAGCTTTTTACCACGAACCTGACGAACGAAAAAATTCAAAAGAACATCGACCCCGTCATCGGCAGAAAAAACGAGATCAACCGTCTGATCCAAATTCTCTCGCGGCGGACCAAGAACAACCCCATCCTGATCGGAGACCCCGGCGTGGGGAAAACCGCCATCATCGAAGGTCTTGCAAAAAAAATTCTGCAGGGAGACGTTCCGGATGTTCTGATGGACAAGCGCATCCTGACGCTCGATCTCTCGGCGGTCGTGGCGGGAACCATGTACCGCGGGGAATTTGAAAACCGCCTGAAGCAGATTATCGACGAGGTTAAACAGGACGAGAGCGTCATTTTGTTCATCGACGAAATCCACAATATCATCGGTACCGGTTCAAGCTCCGGTTCACTTGATGCGGCAAATATCCTGAAACCCGCGCTTGCCCGCGGACAACTGCGCTGCATCGGCGCAACGACCTATGAGGAGTATAAAAAGTACATTGAGACGGACAAGGCGCTTGAGCGGAGATTCCAGGTCATTATGGTGGACGAGGCGAACGAAAAGGAGACCATGGAAATTCTCCACGGCATCAAGGAAAATTACGAGAAGTTTCACAATGTTTCGATCACCGAGGACGCTCTCCGTGCTGCAATCTCCCTCTCACAGCGCTATATCCCCGACAAGAAGATGCCGGACAAGGCCATCGATCTTATCGATGAAGCCGCGTCGCAACTGAAGATCGGACAAAAATTCAGCGCTCAGACGCGGCGCATCAAAGAGCTGGAGCGTAATATCAAGGCGATTCAGGAGACGAAGCGCACGTTCATTATGAACGAGAATTACACGCAGGCGCTGAACCTGAAAGACCAGGAGGATATTATCCTGCAGGAGCTGAACGACCTGAAGCAATTGAAAGCAAAATCGAACGAGAAACCGTACGGCATTATCACCGATCACGACATCGCGGTCGTCGTTTCGCAGACGACCAATGTTCCGCTGGCCGAGATCATAGCGACCGAGCAGAAACAACTCGCAAAACTCGAGCAGTACTTGAGCAGGCACCTGTACGGCCAGCAGGAAGCGATCCGGCTCGTGGCGGAAGCGATCCGCCGGTCCCGCGCGGGCCTTTCCGACCCTCGCCGGCCCCTGGGATCGTTCATGTTTTTGGGGCCCTCGGGTGTGGGAAAGACCGAAATGGCCCGGCTGCTTTCGCGCTATCTGTTCAACCGCGAGGACGCGTTGATCCGGATCGACATGTCGGAATTCGCCGAGCGTTTTAACGTTTCCAAACTCATCGGCGCTCCGGCAGGCTACATCGGCTACAAAGAAGGGAATATTCTCACCGATTCCGTCCGCAAAAAACCGTACAGCGTTGTGCTGTTCGATGAGATCGAAAAGGCGCATCCCGACGTATTCAACCTGCTGCTCCCCGTTCTTGAGGACGGCTACCTGACCGATGCAACCGGCAAACGCGTCAATTTCAAGAACACCATCATCATCATGACGTCGAACGTGGGCTTGCGCGAATTTACGATGCAGGCGCAGGTCGGTTTCGCGCTCGATGAAAACAAGCTGCTCTCCGATTTTGCCGCATTAAAAGATCAGATCAACAGGGCCCTGAAAGATCAATTCAGGCCAGAATTTCTCAACCGGCTCGACAGTATCGTTATTTTTCAGCCGCTCACAGAAACGATAGCCAAAAAAATCATTCTGCGCGAACTACAATTGGTACAGCAGCGGCTTCTTTCGTCGCGGCAACTCGAAATGACGTTCGATCCAGCAGCGGTAACTGCGCTCGTCAAACACTTCCGACCACAGGAAGGCGCCCGGTCGCTCAAGCGCGCAGTCGAACACTATGTCGTAAACCCGCTTGCCGGCAATCTTATTTCGGGAGGGCTCGCGAAAAAACTGCCGATTCGCGTTACGGTTAAAAATTCGGAGATCGTTTTCGCCAAATAAAAATTCTTATCGATAAAACAGGGCTCCATGCCCTGTTTTATGATCTTATCAGCACTGTTCGCACCGCTCATTGATCTGTTCTTTCCGCTGTTCTGCGTTTCGTGCAAACGATACGGTGATGTTTTGTGCAACACGTGCGTTACCTCTTTTACGCTTGACGCGCCAAAAATAGTGCTCAATCCAGCGCCTTCTCTGCACGCGTGCATCATTGCTGCACGGTATGAGCGGACTCCGGTTTCAGCTGCCCTGCGGGCACTCAAATACGAGGGTGTAACGCTTCTCGTTCCCTGTCTTGCCAACGCGTTAAGGCGCTCGCTGGACGCATTTCCGCAGTCGTCAAACATCGTGGTGCCGGTACCGCTCCACTGGAGAAAAAAAGCGCTCCGCGGATTCAACCAGAGTTCGCTCATTGCACAATCACTGGCAAAAACTTCATCTCTGCAGGTCAGCGAGCTCCTTGTGCGAACACGCTATACGCCCTCCCAAACACGGCTGAAACGGGCGAAACGGCTCAAAAACATGACCGCTGCGTTCCGTTGCACGCAAAAAAGTCCTCGCGACGTTCTATTGCTGGACGACGTTACCACGACTTTCGCGACACTGGAAGATGCCGCCCGGGCCCTCAAAGCGGCGGGAGCGCGACGGGTAACGGCGCTCGTCGTTGCACACAGCAGGGATTAGGTCGCGCGTTTCCACTCCTTGCTGAATGACCGCCGGAAAATACGCATCGAAAACCAGTTCAGAATCCACAGGCCGATAACGCGCGGGTAGCCCAATTTTCTGTACCTGCTCGGATCGTCGTAGACCGTAAGCTCCGGCAGAAATTTCACCTTTCCGATCTTCGAAAGCCGCATCATCATATCGTGATCCTCTGCAGCGACTAATTTTTCATTGTAACCGCCTACTTTTTGAAAAGCACTATGCCGTATGATCTGCGTTTCACCTTTGCCCGATCCCCAGCCGAGTGCGTTGCTCGCCCGGATGAGCAGATTCACGGTTCCGTGCACAAGCCGGTCCGCGAAAGTCGCCACACCCGGATCGATGCTGACGCGGGGAACCGCCGCGACGACGGTCGTATCGGTAAAATGCCGGGTGATGGCCTGGAAAAACCCCGGCACGTCCGGAATACGCACACCGGCATCGACAAAAACCAGAACATCGCCCTGCGCAACGGCCGCTCCCCGGTTCCGGCCTTCACCGATGGTTTCCCGTTCCTGTTTCGTTTTCACCTCGACGCGATTCGTGATGGTCCGGGCATACTGAATCGTTCCGTCCGTCGACGCTCCGTCGGCAACAATTACTTCATACGATGCGGCTCCGCGCAGCGCGTCGTACTGCGGCAGCAGCCGTTTCATATTGGCAAGTTCGTTCTTTGTAGGAATAATGATGCTGAATTGCATACTATTTCTTTTGCCCGTCCAGGAGCGGTATAAAAATTTCCTGTCGCATGCGCGAGACGATATGCTCCCAGGAATACCGCTGAAAAACGATTTTTTTCGCCTGTACGACCAGTTTGTCACGTAGCGCCACATCGTCCGTGAGCCGCGTCACGCACGCCGCCAAACTTTCCGGGCTCTCGACATCGCAAAAAAGGCCGGTCGGCTCGTGTCCCGATGAAATCTTGGGATCAAACAAAAAATCGATGATCCCCCCGACAGGCGTTGCAATGACCGGAATACCAGCGGCCATGGCTTCGATAAAGGAGTTGCCCATGCCTTCGGATCGCGACGGCCGGACAAAAATATCCGATACCGCGAGATACGCCGGCAACTCGCGCTGATTGATGTGCCCCAGGAATACGACGCGATCCTGCACGCCGAACTCTATCGCCGAGAGCTTCAGCTTCCAGTCATCGGGGCCTGCGCCCGCGACGAGCAGCCGAACCCGTTTCGGCAGCAGCGGCATCGCCTGAACGCAGATATCGACGGCGTTCTTATGAACCAGGCGCGAAGACGTGATTAAAAATACGTCGGTGTTCTTCTTATGCAGATGTTTGCGAAGCGAGGCGACCGTTTTTTCCGGCTGCGGTGCGCTGAAAAGCTCGAGATCGACGCCGTTCGGAACGACAACCGGCGTTCCCGCATATCCTTCCGTTTTTGCAAAGGATGCAAGGAACGTCGAGATGGTATGCACCAAGTCCGCTTTTTTAAACAGCAGACGGAACACGGGATAGAAGATACCGACACGCCTCCGGATATGCTCCGGCGGATCGCCTTCCTGCAGCGTCAGTAACAATCTCACTTCCGGAGCGCCGAGTTTAAAAAACAATGCCGCGAATCCCGCATAGTTTGCCATTATCGACCACACGGCGTCGTATTTTTTTCTGCGATGCAGGAACAAACCGTGCAACCAACCAAGCACTGGAAACAAATATTTATTGAGTGACAGGGGGAACCTATACAGATCCGCCACCACAGGAGACATTGAGGCAAATCCGACACGATAGATCGTCGTGTTCCCGATGACTTCAACACGCGGCAAGCTCGAATCAAAGCGAAGCGTCACAATGTCAAAATCGATCTCCTCCGCCGGTATCCGCCGGACCAATTCCTGCAGGGCGCCCTCTGCCCCGCCGATAAACGGGGCGTAAGTCAGCGTATAGACCAGTATTCGTTTTGCCATAGTCGAAAACGTCCTCTCTTATGCTACCTAATCGAGAAGATTTATACAAAGCCGTTGATTCGGCGGGGAGTCGAAGCTCTTATGTTTCCAAAAACTCGTGGGGTGCCAGCGGACGAAACTCGATGCCTGCCTCCTCAAACTGCGGGTGGCACATATTGTCGTACATGCGCTGCAGCATGAAATTCCTGATGATACCGTCGTGTATGGGGATCACCGTGCGCGGCTGCAATTTTTTGGCGTACGCGAGAGCGTCGATCAGCCGCAGCCACGGGCCCGCAATCGGAAGCAAGAGTATCGGATACCTCTTGTCCGGATACGCCTCTATAGAATCCCCGGGATGGAACACGGTCCCGTCGATAGAATAGGCCAGATTATAAGGAACGGCTGCGGGTATCGGGCCATGCGGCGCCTGAAATGCCTGTATCGTGAACCCCGCCGCCTGCAGCCCTGTAAGCGCCTCTATCGGCTCATAAGGGATCGATGCTCTCCTTAGCTCCGCACCAACCTCTTGATGCGTAATAATAACCGGGTTCGCGAGCTGCATCAAGGCACGTAGCACCACAGGGTCATAATGATCAAGATGCTTATGCGTGAGTAAAATGGCATCAACGGCACCGATATCCTCTACGCTCAGCTTTCCCTCGCTTAACGCGAGCGAGCCCGGATCAATCAGCAGCCGTTTGCCGTCTTTCTCGATACCGATGCACGAATGATAGTATTTTTGTATCTTCATAGCAGTTGACTCAAGGTTACTGCGCTTTCACCTGTGTGTCAAAAAAATCAACGGTGCGCTGCATGACGAGTGGCCACGCATTAATGAATTCATGCGGCTCTCCGTCGTAGACGTACAGCTGATGCTCGGCGCCTGTGCGCTCGAGCGCGTCGTCAAGCTTTTGAGACCATGCAAGCGGAACCGATTGATCGGCGGTTCCGTGGTGAATCTGGACAGGTGCCACAACGCGATCCAAGAAATTGATCGGCGAGACATTGTCCCAAAACGAGGGATTGCTTTCGGGCGTTCCGTGTTCCCGAATAATTACATCGGCGATCTCCGCGCGTCTCTGTACCCACTTCTCAAAATTATCGCGATACTGACTGCTCACCGGCGCGAACAAGACGAAGGCTTTTACCAGATCGGGCTTGGCCACCATCACGTTCTGCGCGATCCCGCCGCCCATCGAATGTCCCAGCATACCGATCCGTTCCGGGTCGACAAACGAAAAACCGGAATTCTTCACGGCAAGCACCGCATTGATGACGTCCTCCGTATAACTGAAGCGCAGCGAGTACTCGTCGTCGGGGTCCTTATCGGAGTCGGCGTGATTGCGGTAATCGGGGTGGAGCACCACATACCCGCGACGGGCAAGATAATCCTGTTCACGCTTTAACCCGCGGCCATTGGTATACACCGCTGTATCGATATGCCCGTGATTCAAAATAAGCACCGGAAACGGACCTTTGCCCGTCGGCACATTCATAATGCCTGAAATTTTAAACCTGCCGGAGTTGTATGTACTATAGTAGCGCGTGTACGCGCTATTGCCGGCAAGCACCTTGCCCAGGGTCAAACTATTGCCATCCAATTCCTTTTCAGCCAGTGCAGGAAGGGAAATGCTATCTGGCTCGACCTGTGGCTCTCCGGCCAGATCTCCTGCTTGTGCGGAAGGAGACGCGGCTTTCTCGGAGGGCAGCGAGGTGCTTGCCCGGCGGGGCACCTGAACACAGCCGCTCGCAACAAAAACCAGCGTGATAAAAATAATGACGCGTTTGAAGGATGCTATCATGCGCTCGCAGGAGAATTCGTCACGTCAGAAAAGAACTTGCGTCGTGAGCAGAAGCAACGTAAAGAGAGTCAGCCATCCGAGCGTCAGCGAAAAAAGCGTCACCGCCTCGCTCCGGCGGTCACTTAAGTACCACAGCACCGGCCGTCCCAGCACCAGCGTTCCGGTGATTGCGGCCGAGAGAACAAACAACATGAGAAACGCGATCGGCGCAAGAACCGTTTGCATTCTGTCGAAAATCATTTGCCCGTTATACAGAAGCCAACCGATCACGGCAACGTAGGCCGCGGTCGCGATTGCCTGCAGGAAACTCATTACGAGCAGATTCTTTTTTGCCTGAAACATACGATAATAGTATCTAGTAGTCAGTATGCCCAATCTATGACAATTTTGCCAGAGCCATGAATTTTTAGCTCACACAGTTACGGTATCATGGCAAACAAAAAAATGTCTAACGATACGTCAGGGATTTAAAAATTGCCCGTCTCCCCTTCGTCCCCAACTTCGTTAAAGCTTCGTTGAGCACGTTTGGCGACAAATTTTTTCCGAAGTCATAAACAACGCCGCCTCACTTTTGGGTGAGGCGGCGTATAGTTAAAAGCCCACCGGCTTCAGCCGGCCCGGCTCACTAAGCTTTCTTGGCGTAGTCAACCATCCCCTGAAAATCAACCCCAACTACCGGTTCGTTTCCAACCACCCAGGCATCATGGCCCGATGGCAGCAAGGATACGCTACCGGGCGTTAAATCTGTTTCCGTACCATCAGCCATTACGACGTGCATTGTTCCCGATACGAGGTACTGGAAATGAGGGGCTTCGCACCATTCGGTTTTAGCGAGCGGCTTTACGTGCGCAGACCATTTCCATCCCGGATCAAAGGTCGCTTTGCCAACCATCGCGCCTCCGATTTTAACCAGTTCTACCTTTCCTTTTTCGAACGTTCTTACTTCGTCCGGGGACGTAAAACTTTTTACTTCCATTTTTTTGCTCATTTTTTTCATAGGTATTGTGTTGTTATTTATAATAGATACTATCTACATCGACCATTATGTACCCTAATCCTATTTAATAAAACTTCAAGGGGACGGCCCCGCACCAATCGCCCCGCGATGGTACGGGGCATGGATTCTCATCGTCGATATTAAATTGGCGGAAGCGGCGAGATTCGTCCGATACTATGTTAAACTAAATGTCTATTGCGAAACGCCTGACCCGACCCCGTTTTAAGATATTTTTCAAATCGACGAGCTTCAAGACGGGTTGGAAATGCGCAATGCCATATTAACTTTACTGGTCTTAACCTGCGCGTCGCAAGAGCAATGCCTTGTGTGTGTTCCCTGAGTCGCTCCTTAAGGTCGTGTGTTGTACCCGTATAGATTTTCCGGTTTGCTAAACGTAATAAGTATACAAAGTACATAATCGCTTTTCGTTAACTTTTCATTATTGTCCACCTTCGCATAAAGCTTCGGTGGACTACCCTTCCTGCCCTTCGGGCAATTCGGCTGGCCGTAGGCCACCCGAAGCTCGCTCCGCGAGCGAAGGGTGGCGGTGTCTGTTTGAAAATATCCGAACGGAACTGGCTGGGCTCGGCGGGCGGAATTCCCCCCACCCCCCCCTTCCGCCCGC